>Ga0182024_10008224_pt1 | contig 22116 bp, 15 predicted proteins | sample P32metaG_FD_120480 | JGI IMG/M metagenome (GOLD analysis project Ga0182024, IMG submission 120480) | Permafrost microbial communities from Stordalen Mire, Sweden - P3-2 metaG (Illumina Assembly) | ecosystem: Environmental > Terrestrial > Soil > Wetlands > Permafrost | place: Sweden: Stordalen...
AGCGCTTTGGCATACGCCAGCTTGAGTTTGTGGAGCACGGCCCCTTCAAGTTAAACGGCAAGCGGATACTCTTGCGCGGCACGCAGCGTCATGCGGATCACGCCGGCGTGGCTGCCGCGATGAGGGACGATCTGGTACGCGAAGAGATGCAACTCATACGTGAGATGGGCGCAAACTTCGTCCGTCTCGCACACTATCAACAGGACCGCCGAGTGCTTGAGCTGTGCGATGAGCTTGGTCTCATGGTTTGGGAAGTTCCCTGGTGTCGGGCTGGCGTCGGGGACGAAGCATTTCAGAAGAACGCGCAGGACATGCTCACTCATATGATCGACCAGCACTATAACCATCCCTCCATCATTCTCTGGGAACTCGGAAATGAGGACGACTGGCCGAATGAATATCCCCGCGTCGATCAGCAGGCTATCCGGAATTTTATGACCGGGATGCGTGACCTGGCACATCGGCTCGACAGCTCCAGGCCGACTGCTTTTCGACGCTGTGACTTCGCGCGAGATATTCCGGATGTGTATTCTCCTTCGATCTGGGCCGGCTGGTACCGTGGCAATTATCGCGAATACGAGCAGAGCCTCCTGACAGAGCGAACCCGCGTCAAGCGATTCATCCATATCGAATGGGGGGCGGACAGTCAGGCAGGGCGTCACTCCGAAGATCCCGAAGCCGTACTGCGCAAGGTTCCCATCGGCAATGGAACCGATGAACGTGGACTTGATTACCGGAAAAGTGGTGGTGATGTTCGAGTCTCGAAAGATGGGGACTGGTCGGAGACTTACGCCTGCAACCTTTTTGACTGGCACCTCAAGACCCAGGAGAGTCTCGATTGGCTTACAGGATCCGCCCAATGGATCTTCAAAGACTTTGCCTCTCCTCTTCGTGATAGTAACGGCATTCCACGGGTCAATCAGAAAGGCGTTGTAGAACGCGACCTGACCAGGAAGGAATCCTATTTCGTCTTTCAGTCTTACTGGGCCGATAAGCCGATGGTCCATATCTATGGACACAACTGGCCGGTTCGCTGGGGCCAGAGAGGCGAAAACCGCAGCGTGCAGGTTTACTCAAACTGCGATCGCGCGGAGCTTTTTCTAAACGGCAAGTCCGTCGGTTCCATGCACCGCGACAGCCAGAACTTTCCCGCCGCCGGCCTGCGCTGGGAAGTTGCATTTGCGAGTGGACCTAATCATCTGCGTGCGCTTGCGACCAAGGGTGAAGTAGCGGTTCAGGATGAGATTTACCTGAATTACCAGAGTGAGGCGTGGGGTCCACCGGTTGAGCTGACACTGTCACAGAAAGAGCGCAACGACAACATCGTCACGGTGGAAGTAAAACTCGTTGACGCACAGGGCCTTCTTTGCCTCGACTCGGCTCGGACCGTGCGCTTCTCACTGGCAGGCGCGGGCAGTCTGATCGACAACCTTGGAACCACACGGGGCTCCCGCGAGGTGCAACTATCGAATGGGCGCGCCGAAATCTCATTTGTTCGTAAAGAGGGGTGCAGAATCTCGGCAGTGCCGGAAGGCCTGCCTGCTGCATCGACAGTTTCAGGACACCGTTCGGGACACCGATCCTTGCAGCCGAAAAGCACCCGGCCCGATAGGTTCTTACCCTTGCGCTGACAAATATTCGGAAATTTTGAGCGGCGAGAATTACGCAGTTCGCCCACCGTTCTAGAATGTTCGGAGAACGGAGGGGGACATGCGCGATACCACCCCGTGGACGGAGAAAGAGAAGCAGGCAATGGCCCCTCATCGGGCAATTGTGGGCGAGACGTACCGAACCCTGGACTGGCTCAGGGACTCCATACGGGACGAGCAACTTGAATCGTTCAAATCCGCGCTCAAGGAACTTCGCGACTTGCTAACGCAACTTGAAGCCTCAGTGCTGTCCTCCCACGGTCAACATCGAGAGTAGACCCACGGCGACCTTTGCCGCTCACCACGAAATGTGGGGCACAATATCGGACGAAAAGTAGCAGAATAGGGAACGTGAGATTCCTAAAGGGAATGCGCTATCCGCACCCACGTCGCGGCCCTGGCCGCCGCCAGTACTACGTGAGTGAGATTGCGAGGCAGTGCGCGGCGTCAGAATCTCTCAAGGTCACGCCTGCGCTCAGACCGGGAGAGCCGGGTCATCAAGCTGCTGATCTGGCAGTCGTGCCTTAACGGGTCGCCACGCTCGCAGCAAACATAATCATCGAGCACTATAATGGCGGGACACGGATGGCCCTCACCCCTGGCGCGAAACTTGGTCCCTACGAAATCCAGTCCCCGCTGGGTGCGGGCGGCAGAGGAGCAAATTTGAAGCGCATACTTCAAGAAGCTGTAAGCATCACCTTTCTATTGGTTTCAACGCTTGCATCGACGCAAACGCCGACAGCGCCCAAAATTGACCTAACGGAACAAGTCGACAAAGTCTTTCAGAAATGGAATCGAACGGACTCACCGGGCTGTGCCCTGTCTGTGATGAAGGACGGCCGGATTGTCTACAAACATGGCTACGGGATGGCAGATCTCGACCACAATGTCACGATTACACCTTCGACCGTATTCCACGTCGCCAGCATGTCGAAACAATTTACTGCGGCGTCGATCCTCCTGCTCGCGCAACAGGGCAAGCTCTCGTTAGACGACGATGTTCACAAGTATATTCCCGAACTCCCTAATTTTGGTTCACTCATTACCATCCGCCACCTCATATATCACACTAGCGGTCTTCGCGATCAGTGGAATCTCCTCGAGCTGGCCGGGTGGCGCTACTCCCTCGACCTGATCACCGATGAAGACGTCATGTCCGTGGTCACGAACCAAAAAGATTTGAATTTTAGGCCCGGGGAAAAACATGTTTATTGCAACACCGGCTACACCCTGTTGGCCATCATCGTCAAGCGCGTCAGCGGTATGTCCTTTCGTGAGTTCACGACCAAGAATATTTTTGAACCGCTCGGCATGAACCACACGTTTTTCCGCGACGACCACGCCGAGATTGTCAAAAATAATGCGTATGGATACGAATCCAAAGAGGGAGGACCTTTTCGCCTAGGTCTCACGAACTTTGACACGGCCGGGGCGACCAGTTTGCACACCACGGTCGAAGATCTCGCGCTCTGGGACGAAAACTTCTATCACCCACGTGTCGGTGGACCGTCGTTCCTGGATCAAATGCTCCAGCGCGGAAAACTCAACAATGGCGAAACGCTCGATTACGCCTTCGGACTCGTTTTGGGTAAGTACAAAGGGCTACCTACGGTGGATCATGGCGGGGCTGATGCCGGTTACCGCTCGGATATGACGCGCTTCCCGGAGCAGCACTTTTCCGTTGCCGTTCTCTGCAATGACGCGGAGACTAATCCATCGAGCCTCGCCCGCTCGGTCGCCGACATATATCTGGCCCAAGATTTGAAGGCTCCCGAGCCATCGGCCGCAACTCCAAGACCCGGCATTAACCTCACAGAGCAACAGTTCTCAGGCCTCCAGGGACTCTACTGGAACCGCGATGGTGACCAGTTCCTGAAGACTTATCTGAAAGACGGCAAGCTGCGGATTTCTTTTGGCGCCAAAGATGATTACGCTCTCAAGGCTGTAAGCGAGACATTTTTTCATATCGCCGATACCCCTTGGGGCGATGAGGCGAATTTCCACTTCGAGCCTTCCGCGGGAGGTAAACTTAGCCGTTTCTTGCAGAGCTTTGGCGACGAAAAACCCGAACTTTTTGAGTCCGTCCCTTCCTCTACCCCGACTGCCGCAGAACTGGCCGACTATGAGGGAAGTTATGTGAGCCAGGAAATCGAGCCGGTTTATCGCATGGTCGTCCAAGACGGAAAACTCACCCTCACGCGCCTAAAACACAAGCCCGACCAACTCGAGCCGAGAATTCTTGACGTCTTCACCGCAGAGATCGGCACTATCCGTTTTACCCGCGACTCCAGCCGCCGCGTATCCGGCTTCGTGCTTAACTCGGGCCGCATCCGCAATTTCCGTTTCACGCGGCGCGCAAGTTGAAGCCGACTCACTGACATGACAGTTTGATTTCTGCGGATGCCGTGATTTCTCCTCAACTCCCGATTAACGTTAGTGCTGTATCGGAAGCGAACGGCACGACGGTTCCGCTTAGCCTCGACCTCGGGAGTTCGCTTTCGATACTGCCGTCAGAATGAAGCCGCTCGCGGGTGTGGAGGATGCGGGGTGCTATGGGAATTCAATCGATTTCTGCCTGAAAAGCCTTGCCAGACGGGGACTTTGGCCAAAACGATATATTGATTTTCACCATGTAGCAGTTCTAGCAACCATCTGCGTCATCCTACTTCCGGCCCCATCCGTTCTTCAAGAGGACAGTTCCGACGCCGCTTGGGTCTATACTCGCTTGCGTGCCGCCGGGAAGCTGACAGCGGAAGAAGTGGCAGAACGTCTTGGCCTCGCGGTTCCTTCCGTAAAGGCTGGCAATATCGTGGGTTACTACAGGTTCATCGTTACAACGACAGTGGAGGATGCTTGTATGAACCTCCTGCCCCAGATCTCCCACGAAAAGTTGCTCATGAACAATCGTACTTACAAACAACCGTGCAACAAACTATATCGGCGTGTAACCAACGAGGTGCAGTGTGAAACCTAAGCCTTGCGGTCGGGATCTTGGGTCCGGCAAGGCATGGCCACTGCGCCGTAGTACGCGAGCACGTCGCGATAGAGAGGATTAAGAGCGGGATCGTAAATATCGGGGACGAGCACGCCCTCGCGCAGATTGTCGAGCACGACGATGCGAGTGGCGTCACCGAGCCGGCGAAAGGGCTTTTGGGTGATCCCTGAGGCCAAGCAACTGGTTCAAGTCTTCCATGCTGTAGCCAACGCTCGCGTCTGTCATTTAGAACAGTTGTCGTATACCCAACAGACCCGGATTCTAAGCCAGAGCGCGTAGGTCTAGGCGAAAGGACAGTTAGCGTCGGCACGGGGGATCGTTACTGAATCAGATATTGAGCAAATCGGCCACGGTCGTCGGAGAATGTGCTCAGACGGAGCGTCGTCCCGCCGGGAAATCGGATCTGGAATATGCGCAGGGTCATGCCCCCACGCAACGTCATACTTATTTGCTCAAACTTTTCGGGAGTCCCAAGAGGTTTCAAGCTGGCCGCAGCATCACTTAGTACCTGTGCCGTGAAGTAAAAGTTAGCATCGGAAGTCAGCCGAGAGCGATCGATCGTTCCGGCTTGCAACTCGCTGAAGATCTGACGGGCTTGAGCAAGTTGCGGCGCAGCTTGCGGATCGTCTTTCTTCGCCAAAAGCAACGGTTCAACCTGTCTTGTGATGGAATCCGGAGCGCTTGAGCCGTCCACGTTAGAAAGCACAGCGACCGCAGCGCCTTCATCAATCCAGATGCTATTCAAAGCGACAAAGCCTGCCACAGCTCCACCGTGATGTAGCCGTGGGTGCCCTGCCGAATTCGAGATCCCAACGCCTAGAGCGTAGCTAGTTGGAGCACCGTTCTTAAGTAGTGGCGGCTTGATCATTTCGTCCATTAAGTCGTGTTTCAGTAGTTTGCCCTGCATCAGGCTTATATCCCAGAGGGCCAGATCGCGTGCGGTCATGGCCAATTCGCCAGCGGCGAACAACCATCCACGAGCTTCGGGGTGGATAGGACGAAGCGGTCCGCGCCCGAACCTGGTGTAGCCTTTTGCATCGGAATCGGCGAGGGACTGCTGTTCAAGATTCACAGGACTTTCCATGTTCAGCGGCCGGAAAATACGCTCTTCGAGAAAGTCCATCAGAGGCATGCCAGTTACCTGCTCCAAGATCCGTCCCACGAGCACGAAGTTCGTATTGCTGTACTGCCATTGTGTGCCGGGCTCGAAATCCAGTGGTTTGCGCGTCCAGCGATCAAGGATTTCATCGGGTGTGACCGATTCGGTCATAAACGGCGCTACGTAATCAAGCGGGTAATAATCCTGATAGCCAGAGGTGTGTGACAGGAGTTGGCGGATGGTAATATCATTGGCCCGCGTCAACGTAGGAAAAAATTTGCCGACAGGGTCATCTAGTCTGAGCTTGCCATCTTGCACCAGCAACAGGATGGCCATGCTTGTAAACTGCTTGCTGATTGAACCAATCTTGTATCGCATGTCAGGGCGAGAGGCCGTAACGGGATCCACGGATGTGTTGCCGTATGCTTGGACATACGCAACCTTGTAGTCCTTCACTACAGCTACCGAAACGCTCGGAGTACCCGTGTCGGCGAGCACCTTAGCGGCGAGCTCGTCGATGCGGCGGGTTGTCTCGGAAGACAACTGTGCGTGAAGGTTAGGGCAGACGAGGGCGGAAACAATTAAGATCAGGATAACCCGGGTACTGACGCGCATATTTTTCTCTCCTGTTAGAGAGTGCAGAGACCAGTTTCAGCTATGCAGAGTCTTCAGCCAGTCAGGGTCGCGGACGGCCTCGTTTGGCGACCATCCCTGGTTCGCGTCAATCCGCACCTTAGTCATTTCCGACCTTTTCACGAACGGCACGCATGCGCGTGATGTCAGCGGCTGCCGACTCGCCGAGTTTGACCTTTACAGTCTTGAACCCCCGATCTACGACGGACTGTGCTTTTTCTGCCATGATTTGCGGATCATCCAGGTACACGGTCAGATCGGTTTCGAAGGAGTCTCGATAATTGCCCGGCAGACACCGGATTGGTTGACCCGCCAACTTGCCACAGATGTCCCAAATGGCCATCTCGACCGCTGCCTTAATTCCAGGCTCTCCGGTGATCGCGACGTCCATCTCAGTGACGATTCGAGGTATATCGAACGGGTCTTCGCCGCGCACGATTCCAGCCAACAATTTGGCGGCTGCCACATTGGTCGCCTGCGTGTCGCCGGCGACCTGCGAATACGGAGACGATTCTCCCCAGCCCACCACGCCGTCAGCCGTTCGTATACGGACAACACGTTTTCAGCAGTCATCGTTCCCAGTGCAATGCGAATCACTTCCTTGGACTCCATGCCGAAGGTGAAGACTTCCATATCTGCAATGCGTGTCTGTGTCGGGGTGCTGCCTGACGCCTCTTTGGCTATGGCCAGCGCGGGGAGCGGTTGCCGCGACAGACTGGCAGCCAAACCTGTCCCCACCAAACCGGTCAGAAAACCCTTCCGGCTGATCTCCATGGATATTCTCTCTCTGCCGATCGGCGATTACACCACTGATTTCAACACGCTCAGCATATGAGCGATTTGTTCGGGTTTGTGGTTTTGCGAAGACGACGGCTCTCAATACGCATTTGGCCCTGCACCTACGTATTCCGTGCGTTGAATGGCTATGCCAGGATTCATCATTTCGGTTTGGATCTGATCCATCTCCTTGGCCGTCTTCAGCACCCACGCAGCAACCGGCACCGGAGTATCGTCCTGGTCAAAGCCCATCGCCTTCAGTCCGCTCTTGAGCTGGCGTGCATTGCTCCAGAGTTGCTCACGCAGTTTTGGTTGAGTCATCATGAGCTGCATGCCCTTCACTGCGGCTGCTGCCGCCGCCGATACTGAGGCATTCGCACCATTAGCAATGTGGCCAGCACGAATGGGCAGAATAAATTCTTCTTTCCCAGCGATTATTCCCCCGTGGGCACCCACCGCCTTGCTCAATGTGGCGCCAAAGTACAACCGCTCCGAATGCAAGCCGTAGTGCTCGTATGTGCCCCGTCCTTGGGTGCCCAGCACGCCAAGAGCATGACAGTCGTCCAGCCATAAGCATCCGTCGTAAGCCTCGACGAGCGGCAAGTATGCCGGAACCGGTGCAATTTTCCCAAAGGTCTGGGAAAATCCCGTCGCTTGCGACCGGCGGCTTTTGGCCGGGCTTCAAATATGCTTTCAATTTCCGTTCGAGATCGTTTGCATCGCCATGGCCGAAGGTATAGACGGGTTTTTGCAGCGCGTGCATGAAGTCAGTGATGCTCCAATGCGCCTCCACATCTACAAACATTGCATCGAAGCGTCGCAACTCGGCTAGCGCTTGAAATCCAGCGATGTTAATCAGGTATCCCGACGGCAAATAGATGGCGTCCTCGGTCCCCAAGAATTCTCGAGCCTTCTTCTCCGCTGACAGGTGGAGCAGGGACGTACCAAAGATGTCCCTAGAGGTGGCCGTATCCATGCCAAAATCTGCTACCGCTTTCTGTGCCGCCTGCAGGACCTCTGGATGAGTTTGGAAACCAAAATAACCGGTGCCTCCGAAGTACAAATACCGTACTCCACTGATCACGGTTTCCCGGGCCCGGCCCGCTGTCCATCCTAAACTTGTATTTAGATCCAATCAGCTGGCTCCATAGATCACGAGCAGTAGCGGCAACCGTTGTGAACGCCGCGACCGCTCCCAGGAAATGACGAGAGTTTATGAGCACCGTTCCTCCTCCGATCTGACATCTGGCCGCAGCTTAGCCACAGCGACGAAGTAGATTGGCGAAATCGCGCGTTCACGGGCGCTGTGTCGTTCTCTGCCGGCGCGAACATTGAAGAACCCGACCTGTTCTCTGAGAAGAGTTTCATTGTGCGGCTCGTTTCAATTCGACGTATGAAGATAAAGAATAATGTGCCGGTTCGTCAGTAGCTTCGGCGTTGGCTTCTCCCTGTAGCATTCCGTTGCGCAACCACAACTCCAAACGCACGTAATGGCGCAGCCGATTGGCATCAGGAGTCGGGATGAAACCGTTGAACAGACCAACGAGCATTTTCCCTTTCCAGTGCGGCTTGTCCAATAAGGTCTCAAATTGATCGGCAAGGTTAACGTGGATGTCGCCATTTGGTTGAAAAACCAATTTCAACGGCAGTGTGCTTTGCCATGTGCGAACAGTTCCAGACCATGTGCCCAGGAGTTCCGGTCTGGGGCTGTAGGGCTCGTGAGGTTGCTCGGGATTGTTGGGCTTGGCACGACGCGCATCCGCATATCGTGGAAGCAGAGCAGCAACGATGTCCTGTTCAATTTGGGGGATTGCGGGTTTTCCGCCGTAAACATCCGATGGACTGCAGTTGGTCAGAACTACTACCGCCAGATCTTCAGCCGGATAGAGACGCATAACCGTGCTCACGCCGGGCATACCTCCATCGTGGCCGATACTCTTGAATCCGTATTCATCGGTGGTCCCGAAGAATCCCAGCGCATAGAACTCTTTTGGATTATCCATCGGAGTAGTCGCACGATGCATCAGGTCAATAGTTTCATCGTCAAGAATTTGCTGCTGATCGGGCAGGTGGTCCTTCAGGTGAAACATGGCGAACCGAACTAGATCGTGAGCGCTGGAATACACCGCCGATGCCCCCAAATGATCGAACGTATAAAACGGGAGAGGACGCATTTTCGAATCGTACCTAGCAGCGGCGTAGCGCTCGAGACCAGGGCCAATCCCAACTGACGTATGAATGAGACCCAAGGGCGCGAAAACCAGCATTCGCATAGCGTCGGCATAACTCGTGTCGGAGACGTGCGAAATCATATAGCTCAAAATGCCGAAGCCGAGGTTTGAGTACTGATAGACCTCACCCGGGGGGTTGATCACATTCCCGTAGCGAAGAATCGTGTCGTCCATCGGGGGCAGGGGGTAGTCTTCGTTTGTATAGAAGAACTGCCAGTGCAGAGGGAGCCCGGCGGTATGATTCAGTAGGCGGTAAACAGTAGCTCCCGACGCATCACCGGCGAGACCCGTGATCTTCGATGCTCCCAAGTAATCGTTCGCCGGCGCATCAAGGCGTATCTTCCCCTGTTTGACGAGCGTCATGATGGCGGAGGCAGTGAACGGCTTACTGATCGAAGCAAGGGAATACAGTGTTTCGGATGTTGCAGGCCGGACTTGCTCACGATCTGCCAAACCAAAGCCTTGTTCCCAAATAATTTTGCCGTGCTGCGCGACGGCCACCGCGACGGACGGCAATTGATCTTTCTGCATCAGTGCTTCTATTTGGGAGCGGACGTGATCGAATTGAGGATTATTTGCTCCGATACTTTCATCTTTGTCTGGAATCTCGACCGAGCTCGAATCACCTGACACAGGCGCAACGCATATCAAGACCAATACGATCGAGAGTAATCCTGCCGTAAGCCTAGAGTGAACCATATCTTCCTCCCTAATCACACTCCGCTCGATTCTTCTACAAACGCGATGTGCTCGATGATGAAATCCCGACGCTAGTGATGATGCCGAATCACTTCTCCCGCCAGTACATTCGTAAGCTTGCCGTTTTCCGCGGCCAACTTCCCGTTGACGAAGACATACTCGATTCCGACTGGGTACGAAGCGGGCTGCGCATAGGTCGCGGTATCCTGAACCTTCTCGGGATCGAAGATAACGATATCGGCCGCCATCCCTAGAGCAATGTGTCCTCGATCATTCAATCTGAGCTGAGCAGCAGGCAGGGACGTCATGGCCCGAATAGCGTCTGGCAAAGTCATCACGTGCTCGTCCCGGACGTACTTCGCGAGAATTCGCGGAAAGGTTCCTAAAGCTCTAGGATGAGTGTGTGCGGCGGTCGCAGGGTCGGTAGGCGGCGCATCGCTCGATACACTAACAAAATTCTTACTGTAAATCTCGCGCTTCTGCTCCTCATTCATACTCTTAGGATCGACAGTCACATTGCCGCTCTGGACAAGATCAAAAAAGGCGGTCCAAGCGTCAACCTTTCGAAGTTCTGCAATTTGCGCGATTGACATTCCACCGTACTTCGGGTCAATGCCTTGTGGCACGTCAGCGAGAAGAACATTGCCCCAGTCTCGGCCCACGTGCAGGTACCAATTTTCCCAATCGGCTCGTGTTTCGATTTCTCTTTTCAAGCTACTCCGGACATCCGGGTCGGATAAAGTGTCGAGAAACGCTTTACGTCCTTCAGCAAAGTGCCACGGAGCAATGAAAGAACTGAGACCGATACCGTTATATGTGTAGGGGTAAGTGTCCGCCGTGACGTCGATCCCGCGGCGGCGTGCTTCCTCAATGACGTCCAGAGCCTTAGGCACCAAGTTCCAGTTCTCCTGTCCGGCGGCTTTAAGGTGGTAAACGTGAACTGGTATGTGAGCCTGTTGCCCGATCTGGATAGCTTCTTGTATTGCATCGAGCAACCCGCTGCTCTCATTTCGAATGTGGCTGAAATAAACTCCGCCGTATTGCGCGGCAACCTTCGCAAGCGCAACGATCTCAGCCGTTTTGGCATAAGATCCGGGCGGATAGATTAAGGCCGTAGATATGCCTACGCAGCCTTGTTGCATTGCCTCCGCGACAAGCTGCTGCATCTGCTCCATTTGGGTCGGAGTAGGAACGGTGTCATGGTCGCCCATGACAATTTCACGGACCTGCGCGGCACCTACATTGTGAACGACGTTCAGTGCAATTTTCTGTTGCGTAAGGATGTCGAAATATTCTGCATAGTTGGTCCAGGTAAAGGTTAGGTTCTTGTGCTGCTGCAGCCTGCTCATTGTTTCTCTGTTTTGCGGCGCAGGCGACTCACCCTCGCCCACGAGCATGGTGGTCACTCCTTCAAGCAGTTTGCTCGTAGCGCTCGCGCGGTCGAGAACTAGTGGCAGGCTCTCTCCTCCCATCATGTCAATAAAACCGGGGGAGACAATCGAGTCATGCGCATCGATGGTCTGAACGGCGGCACTTTGGTCCAACGCTCCAATCGCGACAATGCGTCCATCTCGAATCCCCAAGTCGGCACGGACCCAAGGATTTCCACTACCGTCGACAATGCGGCCATTTGTGATGAGAACATCAAACTGCTGGGCAGCAGAAGGAATGCACGCGGCAACTGCGAACAAGCAGATCACAAACGCCGCGAATCCTTCCATGCTCAACCCACCCTGTCGATTCCTGGTCGTCAATGGTCTCATCCGATACATGTCACGCTTCGATGTTGAATCGCTGAACACGATTGTGTTTTGAACAAACAGCGAGGACGTACGGAGGTTCGTGCGCAGCCACTGCGCCCTGATGGTCGGTAAGAAAGAAGATGGGACCCCGTAAACCAGATAGTCGCAAGGCGTTGTTCTCTCTTCCGCGTCATTCTTGCGGGCGTGAGGAGAATCGACACGCCCACAAGCTCGGTGAATCAGAATTCCAGCCGCAAACCCACCTGCACTCGGCGGGGTGTCCAGTAATCACCATTGTCCGGATCTCCGCGGATGCTTGTGACGACGCCGAAGCTCGTGGGATCCAGATAATTGAGCGACGGGTTTAGAAATAGCGGGTGGTTGAGTACATTGAAGAAATCAAAGCTCAGTTTGAACTTGACCTTCTCCGTTACCGCGATGCCCTTGATGAGCGACGTGTCCCAGGTGAACTCTGATAGCCCGCGAATCATCCCCTCTGAACTTGAGGTGTCCTGACTAATTAAGAACGGACGGAAGTCGTTGTACGCGGCAGACGGATTCGCAAAGAGGTTGAGGCCCGTACCACCGTTGGCGGGGTTACTGGATGTCCCGATTCCGTTCGATCCAGTCACGCCCCTGTGCAGACCCTGGCTGGGAACCGGCCCTGTAGCTGGAATACTATCGTAGGTGTTGGCACCACCGAATTCCTGAGCACCCATCCCGACGAAGTCCGGCACTCCAGTAGCATAGGTCAGTACGTTCGACCAATGCCAATCATCGACGACGCGGCGGAGCGGTCCCCCCGTGAAACGGTGACCAGCCCCAAACGGCAGCTCGTACACTCCGTACGCACTGATCACGTGTCGACGATCACCTAGCGCCGGACCGTAACCGTAATGCAAGTCGTACGGGTTCAAGGGGACCCCGCCAGCGCAATCGGTTGTGCACTCCCCAGTGCTAAGCCACTTGGAATAGGTGTAATTGAAGGTAAACATCAGGCCCTTCGAAGGTCGCTTGTTCACACTGATGAACATCCCGTTGTAGTTATTCCATCCTACCGGCGAGATATCGAGGGTGTTAACGAGCTGCGTATTTTCAACGGACACCGGCAGCAAGGCATTAATGTGGTTTATCCACATGGTCTGAACCGCCGCATCAATAAAGTCTGACGCATCCGTGGTCGCTAGCTGCACCGTTGCCCCAGGGCCGATACTATTCTCGAACCAGGGTTGCGGCGTGACGCTGGAGGGGTTTACTCCAGCGCGAAGCTGAGTGGCAACCTGGTCGTAGGCTTGGGCGAAAGTCTGGTTGGACTTATGGCTCAGGTCGGCGATAAAGAAGGGAACGGCGTTGAGATCGAGCGAGGTCTCGGTGTGCCGGGAGAAGCGGCCCAGGTAGCCAATTTCCACTATCATGTTTCCAGGAACTTCGCGTTGAATGGTGAAATTAACGCTGTTCATACTACCCAATCTGTAGTTTGGGTCGAATGCGAGGACGGTGCCCGCTCCGTAGTTCGACGGAGGAATGTAAGGCGAGGCCACTTGCGCTACAGCCGCTGGCAGGGGCGCCGGCCCGTCCACACCGACCCGGAACGGCTGGCCCTGGCTGTTTAGCGGCGCGACCAGCGGGTTTGTTTGCGCCAACAACTGGTCCCCTTCCTGTGGGAACTGGACCATGCCCACCGCAAGCGCCCGGAAGTAATTTATCCCAACCCCCCCACGGATCACGGTTTTGCGATCTCCGAAGAGTCGCCCCAGGATGCCGTCATGAAACGAAGGATTCCAGGCAGCCGCCAGGCGGGGTCCGATGTGGTTTTGAATCGGGAAATAGCCACGACCGTAGTTGCTGATGGGGGCCCAGGCGAACTGTGTACTGTAAGCCTGTCCCACGCGGGCCATGGCCGCCCGTTGTTGAAGATACTGCACCGGATCAATCGGCTGACCCGTCTGCGTGCTGATGATGAAATCTTGCCGGCCCTGGCTGTCGCTGAACGGGCTCTCAATCAAGCCCATCAAACCCAGACTAAGGCTCAGGGAGTTGGTGACGCGCCAAGTATCACTGACGTGGTACTCGAAATGTTTCCAGGTGCCAGCACTGTTGATTTCCGTGCCGATTGGTTCGGCAGTTCCGTCGGGCCTCCTAACGACGATGTCGTCAGTGCTATCTACGATACCTAAGGTCGCCGCATAGAGGTTATTCCACAGACTCACGTCGGCAGGCAGCAAGCACTGCGTTGTTACTCCGCCTCCACAAGTGGGTGGGCGCTCCGAGTTGGAAGGAACGACAAACGTGTTGGTTCCGATATCGGCGACGGGAAAAATATTGTAAACATTTGCGCCCTCACGGAGCTGCAAGAAGTAGAGACGCTCAAAATTCACACCAAACTGGAGTTGGTGTTTGCCTAGAATTTTCGTGAAGTTATCGGTGAACTGCCAAGTTCTCGAGACGCCAACCTGGGCGCGAGCACCGAAAATCTGAATGGGATCCTGAATCACGGGCAAGTGGAGAGCGACGCCGGCTGTTGGAATGAGTGTCTCCGGATGCGGCTGGTCGAATTGAAGGGTTGATTGGTTAAAACCCATATTGAACTCGTTAACCGCCGTCGGGCTAAGCTGGCCGGTAAGGCCAAAGCCATAGAGACGCGGGTGATTGTCGGTCGTAGCGGTGGTTATTATGTGGCTCGGACCGCCTTCCCAATTGAGGCCGGGATTGTTGAAGGGATTGTAGAAAACGTTTTGTCCCCAGGACCAGATCCCGTTTGCGTGCCATTTGTCGGAGATCGTGTAGTCAACGCGCGCAACAATATTGTCCTGGTCCTGCGCGGAGCTTGCGGGACCGCTAATGCCGGTTGTGTTGAGCTGGTCGCCGAGCGAGGAGTCATTTCCAGCAGGCAAAAGCCCGTACTGCTGGACGATAATCGGACTAATGCCAATGCCGCGCGGATCGCAGGGAAGATTATTCGTTGGGCCGCAGAGTGTTGAATTTGCGAGATTGTAGGAAATGACATTTCCTGTAGCGTCCGGGAAACGGAGGATACCGTTGCGAAGAGTGTCCGTCGGAACCAACCCATTCACTTCGGAGCTGTTGGGAAAGCGGCGTAGCTCCATATTCAGGAAGAAAAAGAGCTTGTCCTTCTTGAATGGCCCGAGTAACGGGCCGCCCACGCGGAACCCGGCCCGGTTGTCGAGAAACTTGGCTTTTGGTTCTCCGAGGTTATCCGCGATCCAATTATTCGCGACCAGATGGTCGTCCACGTGGTACCAATAACCGGCGCCATGATACTGGGGCGTGCCGTGGCGAACCGCGAATGAGAAATTCCCGCCGACAGAGCGACCGAAGTTAGCATTTTGATTTGTGATGCTTGAGTTGAATTCTTCGACCGCTTCGACGGGAAGCGGCAAGCCCGCGCCGAAGTTGCCGCAACATTCTCCTCCAACCTGGGAATCGGAGATGTCCAGACCGTCGAGGGTAAAGGTATTCTGGTCGCCTTGCGCCCCGGCGATGGTGCCGCTGGAGCCGTTGTAAGACCCACCCGTCCACGGTTGAGCGCCGGGCTGGAGAAAAGCTAGTTCAACAGCGCGCCGCGTTACAGTTGGCAGCTCCTGGACCTGCTCCCTGCCGATGACAGTGCTAACGGCGGAGTCAATAGTCTGAAGCTGAGCTTGCGCACTCGCATTAACGGATACTGACTCGGAAACCGCACCCATCGTCAGGGCGACATTGATTAGCGTTGATTTCGCGACTTGGACGACCACCCCGGAAACGACACTGGTCCGGAAATTCTTTGCACTCACCGACAGGATGTACGTCCCGGGAGCAACAACGGGGAACGAGTACTGGCCAGAGGCGTTCGTCTGCGTTGTGAGCGCGGGTCCGGCCGCCTCTAACTTCAGCGTGAGAGTGGTCTCGGGCAGCACGGCTCCGGAAGGATCGCTCACCACACCGAGAACTGAGCCCGTTGTGTTGGTTGTTTGGCCCAAGACGATATCCACACCTAAAAAGGACAGCACGAACGCGATGGAACTTATCCGGAGGAACAAACGCTTACACTTCATGCTTATTCTCCTTCTCGACCCGTAAGAGAACGCAAGCGTAAATACCAACACTTGGGATTTTCAGACTAGATGCGGCAAGAATCCGTCCGCTGCCGTTTTTGAGGTGTTGCAACACACGTTGCATTGGGAAAGTCCCTCCCAATTTCTGACCGGCTTATTTAAATGACGAGGATGCGGCTTGTCAAGCCTAAAAATGCGATGTGTTCGCCACCGAAAATGCGATGTGTCCCCACCGCCTCGGCGGCCGCGGGAGATTAACTAAAACCGCACATTTACTTGCTACGAAAAGCGGACGTTTTGACTTGCTAACAACATGCCCTAAAAATGCGATCGATTCTAAATAATTACGATTTGCATCGTTTGTTGCTTTCTGGTATTAGCTCTTCGAGCGATTCTCACCACGGTCGTTGGCCGCGCGGCACGGCAATTCTTGAACTCGGTAACGTATCCGAGCAAAGGAAAAGTGTGAGACAAAACCGTCGTCAGCAACGAGAATAATTATGAGCGATCTGTTCGTCGGTTACGAAATGCGAATTTGCTCGCGTATTCAAGTGGAGGGCACGATCAAGAATGTTAACCTTCCTACAGGTGGACGCCACGACAAGAGACGAAAATGCGAAGTAATGGCAAGAGACTGAAGGTTAATTTAAAGCCGATTTCGGTTCTGCTGAAGCCACTGGCGCATAGCAGGCGAGACCTAATCGGACGGGTTCTTGAGCACCCAAGACAGCACGTACTGTCGAGCGTGCGGGAACTCGCTAAAGAGGTCAACGTAGATCCGGCGACCTTGCTTAGAACAGTGCAGGCGATGGGGTTCTCGACCTACAAGGACTTTCAGCGATACCTGCAAGAGCTTTCGGTAATGTCCGCCACACCGCTTGATTTAATGACGGAATGGGGCAAAGGAAATCACGGGATTCCCAAGCACGTCCGCGAAACCATCGATTCTACGTTCAGGAATTTGCAATCGCTGCGGAATAGTCTCGATGTTGCCCAGCTGGAACGGCTCGCACGCCATATTTACGCAGCCGAACGAGTTTTTATCATAGGTGCGGACCTAGCGTCCGCGCTGGTTTGGTTTCTGCAATACAACCTCCGTCTCCTAGGGCTGACTGTTGTTCCGGCAACTAGCTACGGAGAGACCATTCATCTGACGCGTACTGCAACTCCGCGAGATGTGCTGATCGCCATCTCATTTCGGCGTGGGCTGCGGCAAACAGTCGAGGGTTTGTTGCAGGCACGATTGAAAAAGGCGTACTGCGTCGGCATCACGGATAGTGTTCTATCGCCTATCGCGAGAAAGTCTGATCAGTATTTTCTCGCCTCTATTGAAAGTGTTTCTTACGGGGGCTCCTATGTCTCTCCGATGGCTTTGCTGGACGTCATTATCGTGGCATGTGCCCACTATCGTCCGAAACGTACATTGCGCATCTTGAAAGAAGCTGATTGTGAGCAGCGGACTGGATCACGATGGTACGGACAAGAGAAGTAATGGGTTGGCGGTTGAGGACGGAACGATGACGCTGCCTTCCTCTACCGAGAAGACTGGGCTGCTACAGGAACTCGCGTTGTGGGATGGGGTATCGGTCGTGGTCGGAACTGTAATTGGGTCCGGCATTTTCCTGGTACCAAATTCCATCGCCAAGCAATTGCCGGCGTTCTTTGAGGTCGCATTCGTATGGATCATCGGTGGCCTGCTCACGGTGTTCGGTGCGCTCGCGCTTGGAGAGCTCGGCGCTGCATTCCCGGAAGCCGGAGGCTTATATGTGTATTTGCGCGAAGCCTATGGCAAACTTGTCGGATTTCTGTATGGATGGGGACTGCTTACGCTGATTCAGTCAGGCAGCATTGCGACTTTGGGTGTAGCATTCCGCATCTATCTTGCGCAGATCGTCAGGCTAACCACTTTGCAGGGAAAAGTTGCGAGCGTCTTCTGCATCCTCTTCCTGACAGCCGTCAACCTTCTTGGAGTGCGGACCGGAAAGCATGTACAGAATCTGTTCACTCTCGCAAAGGTCGGCGGTTTGGTATTCATGACGGGGCTGTTATTTGTTTTTGGACATGCTCATCAAGTGGCGATAAGTTTTTGGCCAGCCTCGAACGAGAAATTCCATCTAGCATCCTTTGGAATCGCGCTGATCGCAGTTCTTTGGGCTTACGAAGGGTGGCACGTCGTTTCCTTCACGGCCAGCGAGTTCAAACGCCCGCAACACGATCTCCCGCGCGGGCTCTTTTTTGGAACGCTCATCATCGGTGGCATATATCTCGTTGCAAACGTCGGATACTACTGTGTCTTGACTCCTGGGCAGATCGAGCGGACACAACGAGTTGCGGCTACAGCAGTGACTGACTCGGCTGGCGAGACGGCAGCCCTTTTCATCACGGGTTTAATCATCGTATCAATTGTCGGTGCCATGAATGGAATGATCTTGACTGGACCGCGAGTCTACTATGCGATGGCTAAGGAAGGGCTATTCTTCCGAAGCTTTGCAAGTATCCAACCAGGCTCTCACGCTCCCATTTTGGCTATTCTTATTCAGGGTATTTGGGCCGCCTGTCTTACTCTGCTCGGCACGTTTCAGGAACTTTTCACATATGTGATCTTTACCGCGTGGATGTTTTATTCCTTAGCTGTCGCAGCTGTGATCGTGTTGCGAATTCGGAGACCTGGGATCGCGCGGCCATTCGAGGTTCCGCTCTATCCTTGGCTCATTGTACTGTTCATCTTTGCTGGTGTTGTCGTTACTGTGAGTGCGGTCATTTCTTCTCCCTTACATGCGTTGTATGGAATCGGCTTGATTCTGATCGGATTACCGGTTTACGGGATGTTTTTGGCTCGAAAGCGGGTGACGGACAGAGAGCATCCTCAGGAAAATGTACTCAGTTGAGACGGGATGCACTGCCGTTCGGCACGATGTGCCGAAACATACGTGTGGTTTGGGCTGGGCACACGGGGAGAGCGGTTTCTGTCTGACTGTTACGATTACAATACAGTTACAATACAGCCCTGACATGGGGATTGTCAGGAAGCAGCCTACAATATCTGGGAAGAGCCAGACTACACACGTCGCATGCAGTACGATCGTTTTAGTCGCGAATGAGTCATATGAATTTCTTGCGAAAACGCCATCATCGTCTTTGTGGTCTCCTTCTTGTGCTGCTGCAACTCGGCTTCGCGCAAGAGATCAGTTTTCGTATCACGCCTCTGCGTCCGGTGGAAGAGTTGCGCGCAGATGCGCTCAAGGCACAGCCGCCACCCGAGCCCGGAACCTTCCTCAAACCTGATCTGCTGGAGTTAGTTAAACTCGATCCCACGATTAAGCTCGACATCCGCTACGCTACCTCAAATAATTTTCTGGGCACGCCCGTCTACACTCAGGCACGCGCCTTTCTTCAGCGGCCAGCGGCGGAAGCGTTGCTTCGTGCTCATCGCGAACTCCAAGCTCAGGGATACGGTTTGATCATCCACGATGGCTATCGGCCGTGGTACGTCACGAAAATCTTTTGGGACGCCACTCCCGACGACAAAAAGATCTTTGTCGCTGATCCGGCGGAGGGCTCGAAGCATAACCGCGGATGTGCCGTGGACTTGTCCTTATACGATTTAAAAACGGGCAAGGAAGTGAAGATGCCCAGTGGCTACGATGAAATGACCGATCGCGCCTTTGCCGACTACGCCGGTGGCACGCCCGAAGAGCGCGCTCGACGTGCCCTTCTGCGCCAAGCCATGGAAAAACAGGATTTCCAGGTTAACCCCAAAGAGTGGTGGCACTTTGACTACAAGGATTGGAAACAGTATCCAATCCTCAATGTGAAGTTCGAAGATCTTGGACAGTAGAGATGTCGCCGATCAACGCCCGGAAGCATTCAACAATTGCGGTAGCATCCAGCCATCGATCAGCCGCTCGTATGTCGGCTCCGGTAGTTGTACCAGTCGTGGCTTGCGCGCCGGATCGAGCGCACACTGGCGAGGATTCTGGAAGCTCCTTTGTCTCGTCGGAAGTGCGCTTCCCGAATGATCCGGCGCCGCAGGGGTTTCTCCCGGTCACCGCTGGGAGCGGAGCTCCTCCTCCCGTATTGGCTTACCCTGCGGCGCTGGGCACGGCCGCACCGCGCGGGTTTTAGACAGGGAGACCTCACTCTCCCCTGTTGAATTTCCCCGCGCGGTGGTGCCTAGTTATGGTTTTCCCTTGTCCAAGTCAATCACGAGGGCGACCAGCCGTCTTGCTTTCGTTTTGGCGTCGGACCCGAACTCCGCCATGACCATGACCGCCGCGTTGCGCCGCTTCAGCCCTTCTCTCCAAGCAGCTTGGATTTCCGAGATGCTGTTGACGCGGGGGTTGGTGTTGGTGAGATTTTGCAGAATAAGGTCGGGGTCGATGTCCCCCAAGTACTCGCCGTGCAGCGACACTCGCGCCATAAAGCTTGTTTCCTCCCCACAGAGTCTCCGACCGGGTCTCGCGCCTGTCAATGGCCCTTCCGCGTGCAGGGCGGGCTTCTGCTCGCGCTTTTTGCAGTCGCCGCAGCTCGTCTCCCCGACGGGGATGCGGTTGTTGCAGCGTACGGGTCCCCCAGGCTGTTCTTGCCCACGATCGCCCGACAGTAGGTGTGACGTTCGCTGGGGGGTAGCTTCGCTAGGTAGGAGAAATCTGGAATCATAAGGGGCTTTCTCGGGGGCTAACCCCGCGGGTTTCGGCGTGTTTTGGTGGGCTTAGGCGGGTCTCGCGGCCCTTGCCCAGCCCTGTGTTTCCGAGGGTTCCCGCGTATTTGCAGGGTCTTGTGTGGCCCGCGCTACAGTCTAGAAGTCCGCGGCATGCAGGATTTGCCATCGCCGCCCTGGCCATCGGGATCGGCGCGAACGTGGGTGTGTTTAGCGTAGTTAACGCCTTGCTACTGCGCTCCCTTCCATTTCCGCAGCCAGACCTCCTGGCGCTTCTCCATCAGTTCATTCCACCGCACGATCGCGCGAAAGAGTTTCACGACTGGCGGCAGCAGAGTGCATATCTCGCCGATGCCGCGCTGTTTGAGGAAAACGATGCGAACCTTGGTGGAATGCGCGCCGGGAGCCGGGCTCACGTCGCCCAGACATCGTGGAATTTCTTCTCGGTACTGGGTATACAGCCGGTGCTCGGCAGTGGATTCGCGGCTGATCAGGATGTGGATGGAACGGGTTGGGGATTGCCGGGGCGGAACGCAGTGGCAGTGATCGGTTACCAACTCTGGCAACAACTTTTTGGAGGCGATCCGAAAGTCCTGGGAGCTACGATCCGAATCGACGGAAATTCGCTGACCGTTGTGGGCGTCGCACCGCCCGGCTTCGATTACCCGGACAAGGCCGTTCTCTGGAAGCCGGCAGCTTTCAGCAGTGGCAACAATGGATGGGGAGCCATCGCGCAACTAAAACCGGGCATCTCGTGGACGCAGGCTCGTGCCGGGTTTGCTGTGGAGGTAGAGCGCCTGTCGCCGAAACTGGGAGGAAGCGTGCGCCCGAGTATCACGTCACTGCAGGACGGACTTGCTGGCCCCGTAAAGAATGCCTCAATCATGTTCATGGGCGCAATGGTGCTGGTCTTGCTGATTGCGTGCACGAATGTTGCGAATCTGTTGATCGCTCGGACTACCGATCGCGCCGCGGAGCTGTCCATACGCTCGGCGCTGGGGGCAAGTCGTGCGAGGCTGGCGCTGCAGTTGCTCACCGAGTGCTGCTCTCGTTCGTTGCCACTCTGTCCGGATTGCTGATCGCATTCTGGATTACGTCTTTCGCGGCGAGGGTTGAGCCCCCACCACTCGGCGCACAGTCTTATTCAATTATGGACGGACACGTACTGGCTTTCACCCTGATCGTGTCCACAATCACCGCCGTCGCGTTGGGCGTCTCGCCCTCGCTCTATGTGGGACGCGTCCACGCTTTCCGTTCACGAAGCTCCAGTGGAAACCGCGGCTCGCGGCTGGTTCGCCAAAGCCTGGTAGCCGCGCAGGTCATGCTCACGATGGTTCTTCTCGCGGCTTCTGTGTGCCTGGGACGCGCGTTCGTTCACTTGATGGGAATCGACCGCGGCTATGATGTGCAAGGTGTCGCGACCGCAGGCGTCTCCCTGGACGGCACGACCCACCAACTGGATAAGCGGCAGCTCCCTTATTTTGAGGAAGTTCTTGATCGGATCCGCAGGCTCCCTGGAGTTCGCGCTGCCAGTGCTACCGAATTTCTTCCGCTGTACGCTTCGGCATTTGTCGGA
>Ga0182024_10008225_pt1 | contig 22116 bp, 22 predicted proteins | sample P32metaG_FD_120480 | JGI IMG/M metagenome (GOLD analysis project Ga0182024, IMG submission 120480) | Permafrost microbial communities from Stordalen Mire, Sweden - P3-2 metaG (Illumina Assembly) | ecosystem: Environmental > Terrestrial > Soil > Wetlands > Permafrost | place: Sweden: Stordalen...
CGCTCGAACGCTCGCTACCTGACGAATCCAACAAGGGACGTGAAGCCGCATTGACGGCCTTGGAAATGGTGTCGATCCTTCGTCAAGGAACGATTGCCAGTTGATCGAGATCGCTGGCTTCGTCGAATCCTTTGACGAACGTCGAGGCGACGGACAGGTCCAAAGTGACGACGGCGAGCGATTCTATTTTCACTGCGTCGAGATCAGCGACGGATCGCGGTCGATTCGTGTTGGTGCTCGGGTGAGCGCCCAACGACGGGTCGGACGACGGGGCCATGACGAAGCTGGCCACGTCACCGCTCATTCGTAGTGATTAGCGCAAGGGTAAAGTTTTCCCATGAGTGATTACGACGACGCGCGAGTGCAGTGCACGGACAGTGCGGTCAATATACGTGGCTACTACTTTCCTTGGGGAACCAAACGGATTGCCTACAGTTCTATTCGCGACGTGACTCGAGTGGAGATTGGCGCGCTGCGAGGTCGGGCGAGAATTTGGGGGACCGCCAATCCCGGCTTGTGGGCCAACTTTGATCCCGCACGTCCCAAGAAGAGGTTTGCGTTGATTCTCGACCTGGGCAAGCGAGTGAAGCCATTTATAACTCCCGATGATCTCGACGCTGTAGAGGTGCTGATTCGCGAGCGTGCGCATCTTGGACCGACCGATGGCTCTCCCGCGCGCGGTCCCGTTATTTGAGAATTGTTGGCGTGCGCGTAGCGAAGTGAACACCTCAATGTTGTCAATGAGTGGACCGCGCACCACAAGCGTCATGACCGACAGATTCGCCTCGCGTGCACCCCATCGCAGAAAGGGTCTCTTTGCGGCGGCACTCGTGGGTTGTGTCGTGGCAGGCGTGTTTCACTCCGTGGGTCCCGCACGTGCGGCCAGCTACGCGCACCAGGTGCACGCGCGCGCCGCGACCGCGATTCACTTGGAGCAACCAGCGGGCTTGGCCATTGCCCCCAACGGTGATTTGATCATTGCCGATCAGCAGCTCAATGAAGTCCTCGTGCGGCTGCCGTCGGGGACACTGCAGGTCATCGCCGGCACCGGCAAGGCCGGATTCAGTGGTGACGGCGGACTGGCGATTGACGCGCAACTGCACGGGCCCGACGCGCTCGCGCTCGGATCGAACGGAACGATCTATGTGAATGACGAGGGCAACGATCGCGTGCGCGCGCTACTTCCCAACGGACGGATCACGACGGTTGCCGGCACCGGCGGCACTGGTGGGACACATATCAGCGTGGGGTCTCTCGCGACCAAAGTGGCCATGGCGCCAAGCGACGTGACCATCGGACCCCATGGCCGGCTGTATCTGGCAACGGCCAATGATGTGGTGGAACTATCCGCGTCGGGCGTTATTGCGAGCGTCATCAATTTGACCAAGACCCCTGGTGTTACGCTGCGATACCCACAATGCGATCCGGAATCGATTGCGTTTGATCGCTCCTGGGATCTTTTTGTGGGCTGCGGTAACAGTCGCGAACTTATTAAGCGCACGACCCGGGGACACTACGAAACGATCGAGGCGAGTTACCGGCCGCACGATTTTCCCGGTATGGCATTTTCCGAGGGCGGCGCGCTTCTAATTGTCAATTACGAAGTGCTCTTTGGGGTAATTGACAAGCACGCGACGCCGCTGATCGGGCTCAACACGTTTGCGCACCCTGTCGTTTGCGTGCCCAGTGGGATCGCCGTGTCGACGAACGGCACCATCTATACCGACTGTCAGTCGGGCGACGGATTTGATACTGGTGCCGGACTCGCGAAAATCACTCCCGGTGGTGCCGTCGTGCTCCTGCGCCTTTGGAAAGAGCAGTAACCGGCTCAAGGGCGCTGGATCTTGTGACCTTCTGCTCTAAGGTCGTCGGCCGATTGCATGAGACGCTTAAAGAAACCGCTGACACTGGAGTCAACATGCGCCGTAAGACCTTGGACCTATTACTTATTTGGGTGGGCGGGTTGCTCACCATCATGCTGCTCGTCGCGGGCGGGGGTCTGCTGTTCGGCTCCAACTTCACCAGCGCGTCGGTGAAGACCCAGCTCGCCCAACAGAAGGTCTACTTCGATAACACCGCGGCGCTCAATGCCGAGGGTCCGGCCGTGTCCGTATACCTGGACCAGTACGCCGGTCAGCAGCTGCTCACCGGCACCCAGGCCCAGGCCTACGCCAACCACTTCATCCAGGTCCACCTCGACGCCATCGATTCCGGCAAGACCTACGCGCAGGCGAGCACTGCGTGTGACCTCGCCCCCACGGTGATTTGTAACGCGCAGGACCAGTTGCTCTTTGAAGGTTCGACCACCAGGGGACTGCTGCTCAACGCGTACGCCTTCGGCACGATTGCCACGATTGCCATGTACGCCGCTTTTGCCGCCTTCGCCCTCGCGCTCTTCATGCTGGTACTGACCCTGCTTGGACTTCGTCACTACCGCCGCGGTGATCCCGAGACCACTATCTAGCGGTACCACGTCGACAAGCGGACCCGGGCCCCCTCCCGGGTTCGCTTGAAGAATCAGCGCACGGACGCTCGGAGACTGCTCCGAGCGTCCGTTGTCGTTTGTTGATCGTGGCGATCTCCGTGAGTTCGCAAGGTGCGGAAATGCACTCCTGTGAAAGACTCGTCGAATGAAGAAACGTCAATTCAGTCTCGCCCAACGAATCGCGATGATCGTTGGCCTCGGTTTCGCGTGTGACGCGGTTGGCCAGTGGTTGATGACCCTTGGTTCACGGGGCCTCACTGGGTGGACGGGTTTCGCACCACTCAACAGCCAATCGCTGTTGGCCTTGGAAGGCGGACTCCACCCCTGGGTGCGATTCGTCATCTGGATGATCCTGATTGTCCTGTGGACGGCCGCCGCGGTGTTGCTGCTCCGTGAGCGCTCGACCTCGCAGGGAGAGGCAACAGCGCCCTAGATCTGCGGAACTACGTGCTGGCGCTGGCCGCGGCGCGGACGTAGACCTGTTGGACCTCGGCGAGGGCGCTGCGGTAGAGGGCCACGTTCTCACCCAGACGATCGTCGCCGGCCTTAAGAATCGCGGCCACGATGTCGATGGTCAATTGCGCCTGGCTCAGGTTGGCCGGGGTCGAGGCGAGGTGGACGGCGGCCAACTGAATCAAATGGAATATGTAGTTGCCGAGGATGAGCTCCACGGGAGTGGCACGCAACATCTCGAGCTCGTCGGCCTCCTCGGCGCTGTCGGTGGATTCGGACTCATCATTCACGCCATTCAAGGTAGTCGCCGGTCCATGATTCGTGCATCAAAAAGGCGAGAGAACCACCTTCTGCTACTCTTGTGGGGCAGTTCAGCAAGTGAGGTTGGCAATGCCGACGTCCACCTAGGCACGAAGAGTGCATTGGGTCCCAGGAGTTTTGCGCCCCGCTTGCCGTGGCGACACCATCGTGGTGTCGCGTAGAGCGAGGAGAGAATTATCGCAACAGTGCCTGGAGACCACCGCGTCAACGAACGCATTCGTGTGGACAATATTCGACTCATAGACCACGAGGGAAATCAACGTGGCGTGATTTCGACCCGCGAAGCGCTGGAGTTGGCCCGCAGTCTGGATCTGGACCTTGTGGAAATCGCCCCGACGGCGAACCCGCCCGTATGTCGAATTATGGACTACGGCAAGTTCAAATTCGACGAGGCTCAGAAGGCCAAGGAATCGCGTCGCAAGACGCTCAACGTCGGCGTCAAGGAGATGAAGTACCGCCCGAAGATCGGTCCCGGTGACTTTGACACGAAGACTCGGCTGGTTGAGCGGTTCCTGACTGAAGGTCACAAGGTGAAGATCACCATCATGTTCCGTGGACGAGAGTCGGCCCACCCCGAACTCGGCGCCAAGATCTTGGACCGCATTGTCGAGAAGTTAACCGACATTGCCAAGATCGAGTCTGCACCGAAATTGGACGGGCGCAACATGATCATGGTGCTGGGCCCGGACAAGAAGTCCAAACCCAAAAATGACGACGGCGCCAAACCGGCCGTCAAGCAAGTGGTGGCAGCCGTGGCCTCGGCCGCTGCGCCAACAGAGATCGTGCAGCAAGAAGTCGCGCCGAGCGTATCGGCCGAAGCAACGTTAGAGGAGGGCTGAGATGCCGAAGATGAAGACAGACAGTGGTGCGAAGAAGCGAATCAAGGTGACCGGATCCGGGCGCCTTCGCCGCCGCAAGGCATTTCGCGGCCACCTCATGGAGGGTAAGTCCTCCGTGCGCGCGCGTCGACTCGGCCGCGACACCGACCTATCACCCGGCCAGGAAAAGAACGTCAAGAAGTTGATGGGCCTGTAAGAACGAGTTAGGAAAGAGGAACCAACATGGCACGTGTAAAGAGGGCGGTCAACGCCAAGAAGCACCACAAGGCAGTACTCGAAGAGGCGAAGGGTTACTACGGCGACCGTAGCCGGACCTTTCGCGCCGCGAACCAGGCCGTGCAGCACTCGGGGGTCTACGCCTTTCGTGACCGTCGAGCGCGCAAGGGCGAATTCCGCAAGCTCTGGATTCAGCGCATCAACGCCGGTACCCGGGCCCACGGCATGAGCTACAGCCGTTTCATCGCGGGGCTCAACGCCGCTGGCATTGAAGTCGACCGTCGCATTCTGGCGGACTTGGCCGTGAACGACAGCGCCGCGTTCGGCGCCATCGTTGCCCAGGCCAACGACGCGCTGACGAAGTAGGCCATCCTGATTGAGGCCTTGGGGTCGTCACACCAGCGAGTGCGTCGACTTCGCCGCCTCGTCCAGAAACGGTCGCTGCGCTGGAGTGAGGGCGTCTGTGTTTTGGAGGGGCCGGACCTTGTCGCGGCCGCGCTAGACAGCGGCGTCGAATTTGAGGCTCTCTACGTTGATGATGGGCACGTGCACAGCCCAGAGATTGCGGCAGTCATTGATCGCGCAAATGCGGTCGGCGTTCGAGTCTTCACGCTGGCTGAAGGAGTCCTCGAGAAGGTCGCCGACGCCAAGACACCTCAGCCACTGCTCGCCGCGGTGCGCTTCCCGATGACGCATTTATCGGCACTTTCCGGTGAGGGTCTCATCCTGGTGCTGCACGACGTGCGCGATCCCGGTAACGCCGGCACCATCATTCGTTCGAGCGATGCCGCCGGGGTCGCGGCCGTGATCTTTACCGGACAGTCGGTAGATCCCTTCAATCCCAAGACACTTCGTGCCACGGCCGGATCGATCTTTCACCTGCCCGTTGTCGTGAGCACGTTAGAAGAGACCCTCCACCACTTTGTCGCACGGGGTGCCCACACGTACGCGACGCTCGTGCGCGGGGGAGTTGACCACCGCACCGTCGATTTTTCGAAGCCGTCCGTGGTCGTCATAGGCAACGAAGCTGACGGTCTTGACGACGCTGCGGTCGGCGCGTGTCAGGGCGCCGTGAGCATTGCGATGGCCGGGCGCAACGAGTCGCTCAACGCGGGCGTGGCGGCGGCGCTGATTGTCTTTGAGGCTTTGTGGCAGCGCCACGGCGCAGATTCACCTCGGCCGCCATCTAGCCTTACGGGGACATGACGACCTCGCCCCTCGCCGACCTCGACAGCCAAACGGCTGAACTGCTGCGCTCCATCGCGGCGCTTTCGACGCTTGAGGCCCTGCGCGAGGCCGAGCCCACGCTCACGGGCAAGCGCTCGATCTTGTCGTCGATCCAGAAATCATTGGGATCCCTCGAGCCCGAGGCACGGCGCGACGCCGGCGCCCAATTACAAGAGGCCCGGCGTGAAGTGGAAGACGCGCTGTCTCGCCGCCGTGAGGAACTGGCCCACGCGCAGCGCGCCGAGTCACTAGAAGCCGACCGACTCGACCTCGGCGACGTCGTGGTGAGCGCCGTTCGCGTGCCGGTCTCGATGGGACATCCCAATCTGGTGGCGACCACCCAACGTGAACTCGAGGACGTCTTCGTGGGCATGGGCTTTACCGTCGCCGACGGTCCCGAGGTGGAGAGCGACTGGTACAACTTCGAAGCGCTCAACATCCCACCGGCCCACCCGGCACGCGGTCTGTGGGACACGTTCTACGTCGACCTCGGGGAACCCGAAACCGTCGTGCTGCGAACTCACACGTCGCCCACGCAGATTCACTTGATGGAAGCAGCCGTGGCGAACAACTCGCTGCCGATCCATTCGGTCATGCCCGGTCGCTGCCACCGGCGCGACACGCCCGACTCGAGCCACCTGCCCACCTTCCACCAGATTGAAGGGCTCGTGGTCGACCGCGGCATCACCTTCGCTGACCTCGCGGGCGTCATCGAGACGTTCACCAAGTCGTACTTCGGTGCTGACATTGCCGCACGCCTGCGTCCCGGATTCTTCCCCTTCACCGAACCATCGGCCGAATTCGAGATCACCTGCACGATCTGTCGTGGTGAGGGGTGCCGCACGTGCTCCCAGACGGGATGGCTGGAGTTGGGCGGTTCGGGCATGCTGGACCCCGCCGTACTAGAGGCCGTGGGTATTGATGGCCACGAGTGGAGTGGATTCGCGTTCGGTTTCGGTATCGACCGGTGCGCGCAGATGCGTCACCAGGTCGGCGACATGCGCGCGTTGATCGAGAATGACACCAGATTTTTGAGGCAGTTCTCGTGAAGATTCCGCTGTCGTGGTTGCGCGAGTTCGTTGACCTACCCGAGTCGGCCGCGACCCTGCGACCGACGCTGGATGACCTCGGCCTGGTTGTCGAGGGAATCGACACGGTCGGTGAGGGCTTGGAGGATGTTGTCGTGGCGCGCATCGACGAGATCCGCGCCATTGATGGCGCCGATCGGGTGCGCCTCGTAGTCGTTGACGCCGGCAACGGTCCGCTCGAGATTGTCTGTGGCGCCACCAACTTTGCGCTGGGCAATCACGTGCCGCTCGCTCCGGTCGGCGCGACACTACCGGGCGGATTCGAGATCGCGCAGCGAACCATGCGTGGGGTCACCTCAAACGGCATGCTCTGCTCAGGCCGCGAACTGGGCCTCGGTGACGACCATCGCGGTTTACTGATACTCGATGAGTTGACAACAGCGCAGGCGGGTGTGGGCCTTCTCGAGGCGCTCAGCATTTCTCCTGACGAGATCTTCGACATCTCCGTCGAGGGCAACCGACCTGATGCCTGGTCGGTTGAAGGCGTCGCGCGAGACCTGGCGACCCGGCTCGGTCGAACCCTGCGCTCGCCGAAGCTCGCGACGCCCAACGTCGAGGACACGAGTGAGTCGTTCGCGACCGCTGGCATTGATGCGCCCGATCTGTGCGGACGGTTGACGGTGTCGGTGCTGCGTCACGTGGTGGTGCGACCTTCACCGGCGTGGCTGGTCCAGCGTCTCGAGAGCGCCGGCATGCGAGCGATCTCGAACGTGGTCGACGCGTCCAACTACGTCATGCTCGAACTGGGCCAACCCACGCACCCCTACGACGCCGACTTCGTGGCGGGACGCACAATTCGAGTTCGCCGGGCGCGACCCGGCGAGACGATACAAACGCTCGACGGGGTGGAGCGCGAACTCGCGACGGCCGGTCGAGGCCTCGGCGACACCGGTGACGACTGCGTCATTGTCGACGGCGACGACCAGTTACTCGGTCTCGCCGCGATCATGGGTGGTGCCTCGAGCGGGACCCGTGACTCGACCACCGACGTGCTGTTAGAGGCCGCGTTTTTTGATCCGATGACGGTGGCCCGTTCATCAAAACGCCACGGGCTGCGCAGTGAGGCGTCAAACCGATTCGAGCGCGGCGTTGATTGGCAGCTGGCGCTGCGCGCCGCCGCCCGATTCGTGGAGGTCTTGAAAGAAAGCAATCCCGAACTCGAGTGGTTGTCTGATCCGCTCGACGTGCGTGGCGACGTACCGGTTGCCCCGACCATTGAACTTCGCGCCGGTGACGTTGAGCGCCTGTTGGGCGTCGAGATCTCATTTGAGGACTCAACGACCATCCTGCGCGGATTGGGATTCAGTGTCGAGGCGAAGGATGACGCTCTCCTCGTGACTGCGCCTTCATCTCGCCTCGACGTGCGAAACGGTGTCGCCGGGCGCGCGGACGTGATTGAAGAGATCGCCAGGCTCTACAGCTATCTTCGACTCCCGCGTCATACGCCCACGTGGCCCGAGCCGGGCGGCCTCAATACCCAACAGCGCCTGCGTCGGATGATTCAAGACGTGGCCGTGGACCTAGGCGTCAACGTGGCCTGGACGCCCACGCTCGGAAGCGACGCCGACTTTGAATTAATCAGTCCCGGAAAGCCGCGGGTGCGCATCACGAATCCGTTGGCGGAGGACGAGTCGGTCATGCGCGCCAGCATGGTGGTGGGACTCGTGCGCGCGTGGGGCCGCAACGTCGAACGCGGCACCGGCAACGTGTTGCTGGGCGAACTCGGCACCGTCTTCGCGCACCCCGACACCGTCGATACTCCGCGCCAGACCAAGGGCGGAGAGGGCGGCACGGTGCTGCTCGACCTGCCCAGTGAGAATGAGCGATTCACCATTCTTTTGGGACGCCCAGGTGATGACGCGACGACCTCCGTGGCCCTGTGGTCCTCAATGGGCGAGCGGCTAGGTCTCGCGGACGTCGTCGTGCGCAGTGTGCTCGACGCGCCCACCGGTTTTCACCCCACCCGCACGGCGGTACTCGTTGATCGCGCTACCGGCGCCGAACTCGGGCACGTGGGAGAAGTTGATCCCCAGTTGGTGAGGACGCTGGTGCCGTCATTGATCAATCGTCGCCTCGGCATTCTCGACATTGACGTGGACGTGCTCGCCGACCCGTCGCTCGTCACGCGACGCAGCGAGATCGTCCAGATGCCCAGTCGCTACCCCAGTGCCGTCGTTGACCTCGCCCTCGTGACACCGCGCACCGTGCACGCCCAGGACCTGGCGCACGCGCTGCGCGCCGCGTCCGAACTGGTCGAAGAGATCCAGCTCTTTGACGTCTATCGAGGCGCCACGCTGGCGCCGGGCACGCGCAGTCTCGCCTACAGCGTCCGGTTCAGTTCGCCCGATCACACGCTGAGCGATGACGAGGTGAGTGGCGCTCGCGACGCACTTATTACGTGCGCCGCCGAGTTCGGTGCCACCCTGCGCTAGCCGAGTGGTCAGCCGAAGGTGAAGTCGTAGGCCTGAACGCCCGGCGTGAACTTGAGATTGAGCAGCCCTTGCGAATCCGATTTCTGCTCCAGCAACGTATAGAGACGTGCGTAGCCCGAGACGTGGATGGTCTTGATGGGCGCGCCGTTGAGCGATACCTGAATCGTGCCGTGACCATTGAGAACCAAGTAGACGTCGTTGGCGAGGAAGTTAAGCGTGAGTTGCGAACTGGCCTTGGACACGATCTGCTGTTCCTCGGTGAGCCAGCGCCCCGAGAGCGCGTAACTGAACTCGGGGATTGACGTCGGAAAGTGGTAGACCGCGTCTTCGTCGGCCACGGGCTCGGCGCCGTCTAAGTACTGTGAGCGATCAGCACCGAGGTAGGTCTCGGGACTCGTCTCGACCGTTGGCGTGAGGTCCGGCACGCTCGTCGGCGGCGGTAATTTGAGATCGGGATTGGCCTTGGTGAGCAGTGAACGGATCAAGTCCTCGTCGGCGGTGTAGTTGCCCTCGCCGTAGTCGACGTGGCGGATCACCCCGTTGGCGTCGATCAGATACTCCCCGGGCCAGTAATTGTTGCGGTACGCCGTCCACGTGGCGAGGTCGTTGTCAACGGCGACGGGGTACTTCACGCCGAGGCTCTTCACCGCCGACTTGATGTTGCTGATGACGTGCTCGAAGGCGAACTCTGGTGCTTGGACGCCAATGACGTCGAACCCGCTCTTGTGGTATCGCTTGTACCACGCTTCGACGTGGGGCAACGTGCGCTGACAGTTGATGCACGAGTAGGTCCAGAAGTCCACCAGCACCACGTGACCGCGCAGGGCGTTAAGCGAGAGCGGCTGGTCCTTAGGGGTATTGAGCCAGGTCGTGATGCCGGTGAACTGGGGTGCGGCGCCGCACTTTGACAATCCCTGGGAGTACCCTTCGGCGGCGAACTGCTCGCAATTCGTGAGTGACCCGTTATTGGTTGACTTGACGGCTTTAGAGGCATTGGGATACTCGACTTTATTCAGTTCTTTAAACGCGAATGCGTTGCCTTCTACGTGGTGCTGCAGCGCGGTCGTGTAACCCGGCAGTAGTTTTTGAAGACCAGTGGTGAGGTTGAGGGCCAAGGCTCCGGCCATGACAATGAGCAGTAAGCCGCCCAGCGGACGAAGTCGTCGGGCCCGCATCGAGAGGCCGCGATTGCGCTCAATTAACCGATCGCCGGCGAGCGCGATGGTGAGCAGCGGCACGGCCGCGCCGGCCGCAAAGAAGAAACTTAAAAGCACGCTGTAGAAGGTGGCGTGGTGCCGGGCGCCCAGCGCTGTTACCGCGGCGAGCACGGGTCCGGCGCAGGGAACGAACACGGCCCCGAGTCCCAGACCGAATAGGAACGCGGATCCATCGCGCCGTGGACCGCTGCGCGTGAAGCGAGCGAACGGTTTTTCGAGTAGTCGCTCGAGATTGGGGATGAGCAGCGCGACGCCGTACACGAAGATCAATGCCAAACCAATGTCGCGCAGCAGATTCTGAGGCAGTCCGAGCGAACTGAGTACGGCTGAACCCACGGCGGTGATGAGCGCAAAACTGACGACGAGACCCAACACGACCGCCACCGCGCGGCGTCGGCGCGCCGCGAGCGGACGCTCCGCATTGGCGACGGGATCGGCCCAGCCAGCGAGGACGACCGGCAGGACAGGCAGGATACACGGCGAGATGCCGGCGATCAATCCAGCAACAAATCCAATGAACAGTAGGACAATCACGGGTATACGACGAGTTGCATTAAATCCACATTACGGGTGCACTAAAGCCCGAGTCAGCGCGCCAGTGGTTCAAAGTCCATACATTTACGAGTAATTTATGTAAGTGATTGAGTTCGTTGCGTTGACTAACGAGGGCCGCCACTTCTCCAAGCAACGTCCAATTCGGATCTCGGATTGCGGGCCGGATGGCCACCTTCGCCTAGACGGGGTGGCCCGGTATCTCCAAGATGTGGGCACCGACGACTGGGACGACGTGGGTACCGCATCGTCGTTTGCGTGGGTCGCGCGGCGCACCGCGCTGCGCCTAGCGCCGGGAGGGCGCTGGCCGAAACTCGGAGAAGATGCGCAGCTGATTACGTGGTGCGGTGGCACGGGCGCCGCGTGGGCCGAACGGCGCACCGACGTGCTGGTGGACGGCAAATTGATGGTTGAGACGGCGTCACTCTGGGTGCCGGTCAACGCGGCGGGACAACCGCAGAGGATCCCTCAGAGCTTCATCGACCTGTACGGCGTCGCGGCCCAGGGCCGCAAGGTCTCCGGTCGTGTCGAGCGCAGCGTTCCGCCCGACGGGGCCACGACGCGGCCCTGGGCGCTTCGACGTTCCGACATCGACGTTATCGACCACGTCAATAACGCGGCCATCTGGCAGGCCGTCAACGAGATTTTGGATGGTCCCGTCGAGTACGCCGTGCTGACGTTCCACGGTGCGGTGCTGGAGAGCGATGACGTGCGCCTCGTGAGCGCGCCTGGCCAGATGTGGCTCGTGGTAGATGACGACGTGCGAGTGTCGGGAGAATTTACACTGGCGCGTTAACGGGTGTCCGGCTACTGGTCGCCAGGATGCAGCCCAACAGCACGAGCGGAAACCCCACGACGATGCCGGCGGTGAGCGGTTCGTTGAGCAAGCTGATGCCGAGGACCACGGCAATGGCCGTATTGAAATACGTCACCACCACGCTGCGCGAGGACCCCACTTCCTTAACCAGCTCAAAGAAGATCAGGAACGCGGCGACGGTGCAGACGACCGAGAGCACGGCGACGCAACTCCAGGTCTCACCCGAGATGTGATGGGGCCAGTGCGCAATACTCCACGGCACCCAGCAGATGGCGACGACCATGGTCGCACCGGCGACCACGACCGGTCCAGGCACGTGGGTCAGCTTGGTCGCCAGGATGATGGGTCCCAGCGTGTAGCCCAGCGCCACCAGCATCATGAAGCCAATCCATTTGATGGATCCTCCACCCAGGTCCAGCCCTACCAGGAAGGCCACACCGAGGGCTCCGATGGCGAGGCCCAACAGGCGTCGGCCCGTGATGTGGTCTTCGGTGCGGCGAATCCGCTGGGCGACTACTGCGAAGAGCGGCACGGCGCAGATGAGCAAGCTGGTGAGCGAACTGGTGATGTGCTCTTCGGACGTCGACATCAAAAACCAAGGAATGCCGAATTCGACCACGCCGAAGGTGGCGATCCAAAAGAAGTTTTTACGCAGCAGCGGCAGCTGCCCGCGCGAGGCAATGAGGGGCAGCAGCAGCAAAGCCGCGGGCAGCGTGCGGCCCAAGACCAGCACGCCGGGGTTGAGATGGCGAACCGCGACCCGGATCAATAGGTAGGGGATGCCCCAGATGACGGCCATGGCTAGAAAGAGGAGCCAACCGCGCTTCGACATGGAGTCATCCTAGTAGTCAAGAATATTATTTGCACTTTTCTCACCCCGTGTGCATAAAATGTCACATGAGGATTGCCATCGTTGGGGCGACGGGTTACGCCGGATCAGAGTTGTTGCGCCTCAGCGCGTCCCATCCCGATTTCGAGGTCGTGGTCGCGACGGGCGATTCGAATGCCGGCCGATCCGTGGCGGAGTTTGTGCCGGCCCTCGCGGCGATTTACCCCTCGCTCACCTTCTCACCGATCTCGGCGATCTCCCACTGCGATCTCGATGTGGTCTTCGTGGCGTTACCCCACGGAAAGAGTCAACACCTCGTGCCCGACCTGCTCAAGTCTGGCGTGCACGTCGTGGACCTCGGGGCCGACTTTCGGTTGAAGAAGGCCGAGGACTACGTGACGTGGTACGGCGAGGCCCACGTGGATCCCGCACTGCTCGCGAGTTCGGTCTACGGCCTCGTCGAACGACACCGCAAGGAATTGTTCGGCGCCCCCCTGATTGCGGTGCCGGGCTGTTATCCGACGGCCAGCGCCCTGGCGCTCGGACCGTTCCTGGATCGCGGTTTGATGGAAAACACTGGCATCATTGTCAACGCGTTAAGCGGTGTCTCGGGAGCGGGGCGCGCCGCGAGCGACCGTCTGCACTTCGCGCGTCTGGCCGGCAACGCGGAAGCCTACGGGCTGCTCACCCACCGTCACACGCCCGAGATTGAGCAAGAGATCGGCGCCGAACTGCTGTTTACCCCGCACCTCATCCCTACGAGTCGTGGCATGTTGGTCACGGCCTACGGTAAGTCGACCGCGCACACCTTTACCTCTGACAACGCGCTCGACGTGCTGCGCGAGACCTACGCCGACGATCCTTTTGTTGTGGTCACGCCCGAACCACCCACGCTCAAGGACGCGGTGGGCAGCAATCTCTGTTTGGTGAGCGCGCGGGTCGACGGCCGCACCGGATGGATCGTGGTCATGAGCGCTTTGGACAATTTGATTAAGGGCGCGGCCGGTCAGGCAATTCAGGCATGGAATGTCGCGAACGGTCGTGACGAAATACTCGGGTTGCCGTTGTCGGGAGTCACACCGTGACGTGCGTGGTCGTCAAGCTCGGCGGTCACGCCCTCGACTCACTGGGACCGGGTTCACCCCGTCTCGTAGAGCTGGCCCTCGACATTGCGCAGCTTCGCGCCGCGGGCACTGACGTTGCGATCGTGCACGGTGGCGGCCCTCAGATATTGGCGTTGCTCGATGCGCTCGGAATGGAGAGTCAATTTCATGAGGGGCTCCGGGTGACCGACACCACGACGATGCGCGCCGTGGCCATGGCCCTCGCATACGTGAACTTACAGATCACCGCGGCCCTTAACGGGGCGGGACTTGACAGCGTTGGGCTGTCGGGTGCGGACACGACACTGATGTGTGCCCCGTCGTTGGGCGAGCCGTGGCAGCGCGTCGGTTCGAAGCCTAAAGTACGCGCCGACATCATCACGACGCTCTGGCAATCGGGAGTCACGCCCGTGATCAGCCCTATCGCCGTCGACGAGAACGGCGAACCAATCAACTGCAATGCTGACGTCGTGGCTGGCGCGCTCGCGGGGGCGCTGAGTGCGGAGGTGCTGGTACTGCTCAGCGACGTTGACCAGTTGCGTACCGACGTTGAGGACGAATCCTCGGGTCTCGCGTCGGTCGTCCGTCTGCAAATTGTTGAATTACTGGCTACCGGCCAGGCGCGTGATGGCATGCGACCAAAAATGATCGCCGCGCTCGACGCCCTCGACGGCGGCGCCCGGCGTATCCTGCTCGCGAATGGCACGCGTCCTCACGCGCTACGCGATTCGCTCGCGGGGCGCATCCTCACCACTGAGGTGATTTCGTGACCAAACACTTCGAGACAATTGAGCAACAGGGTCAGGACGATCTCGCGGCGATCTACCAACTCGCCCTCGCGCCGTTCGATGACGAGACGTTAAAGGGCCAGGGTGTGGCCCTCGTCTTTGAGCGCCCCAGCCTACGTACCCGGGCCTCGTGTTCTACCGCCGTGCACGAACTGGGCGGGTACGCGACGTTTTTCAGTGATGAGGAGATTGGCCTCGACAGCCGCGAGAGCGCCGAAGACGTCGGGCGCACTTTGGCCGAGATGTACGCCGTTGCGGCCTTGCGGGTGCGCGAGCACGCGGTGTTTTCGCGAATCCGAAGCGCGACCGGCGACCGTCTATCGCTGATCAACCTGCTGAGCAACGAGGCGCACCCGACGCAGGCCGTCGCCGACGTGCTGACCCTGGCCGAACACTTCGCCGACGGCGACGTGAACGCACTGGCCGGTCTCAACGTGGCCTACGTGGGCGACGCCACCAACGTGACCCGTTCGTTGGCCGTGGCGCTACTGCGGCTGGGCGTCAACGTCACGATTGGTGCGCCGGACGACTACCAATTGCGGCTCCAGGGAGTCGAAGACCCGTCGTTGGTGAAGGGCGGGGGAGCGCTGCGCCTCACCGATTCGCCCGATGACGCGGTCAAGGACGCGGACGCGGTCTATACCGACGCGTGGATCTCCATGGGTGCCGAGAGCGAAGCCGCAAAACGGCGCGAGGTACTGAGCCCGTACCGAATTGACGGGCAGCTCATGGCACAGGCGAAAGAGGGCGCGGTGCTACTGCACTGCCTACCCGCGCACCGCGGCGATGAGATTACTGACGAGGTGCTCGACGCACCGAATTCGTTGGTGTGGCGACAGGTGTTTCATCGTCGGTCGGCAATGATCGGCATCCTTCGCTGGATGAAAGAGGAGAACGTATGACCAAGAACCAGCGCCAACATCGCATCGGTGAACTACTGGAGCGTGAAGTGATCTCGACCGCGGCCCAACTGGTTACCCGACTGCAGGCCGAGGACATCGTGGCAACGCAGGCGACCGTGACCCGAGACTTGCAAGAGCTCGGCACGATCAAGGTTCGAGACGAGCACGGGTCTCGGCGTATCGTCGTTGCGATGGCGCCCAAGATGACGGCGGCGCCACTGGATCACCTGCGACGCATGATGGGCGAATGGGTAGTGTCCGTTGACTTTTCCGCGAACCTGGTGGTGCTGCGCACACCGCCGGGCTGCGCGCACGTGGTCGCCTCGGCGCTGGACCGTAGCGTGCTTGACGGCGTGCTCGGCAGCGTGGCCGGTGACGACACGGTGTTGGTAATCGCCAACGAAGCGCGCGGAGGTGGGTCACTCGCGCAGGAGTTTCGAGTGCTGGCCGGGTTCAGCGAACCACTGGTCGTCGCCAAGAAGGGAAAGTAGTCATGGCCAAACGGGTGATCCTCGCCTATAGCGGCGGCCTCGACACGTCGGTCGCCGTGCGCTGGATGATTGAAGAGTGGGGTGTTGAAGTTGTCTGCGTCTTGGTGAACGTGGGACAGGATGCGGACAGCTCGGAGAGCTTTGACGACATAACGGCGCGGGCCATGGCGGCCGGCGCGCTTGACTGCGTCATTGTTGACGCTCGTGATGAAATGGCCGACGAGTTCTGCTCGCTCGCCATCCTCGCCAACGCCCGTTACGAGGGCAAGTACCCGTTGGTGTCGGCCCTCTCGCGCCCGGTTATCGTGCGTCACCTCGTTGACCAGGCGCGCAAGTTCAACGCCGGCGCGGTGGCGCACGGATGCACCGGCAAGGGGAACGACCAGGTTCGCTTTGAGGTCGGGACCCACGCCCTGGCCCCCGACTTAGAGGTGCTCGCCCCGGCGCGCAACTGGGGCATGACGCGCGAAGCGTCGGTGGACTACGCCATCAAGTGGGACGTGCCGGTAAAGGCCACCAAGGAGAAGATCTATTCGATTGACGAGAATCTGTGGGGCCGAGCCATTGAGTGCGGCGCCATGGAAGACCCCTGGGCGGAGCCGCCCGAAGAGCCAATGACGCTCACGCGGGTGCGTTCGGATGACCCCGTGGAGTTAACCATCAGCTTTGACGCCGGTCTGCCGGTCGCCATTGATGGCATTGCCCTGTCGCTGGCAGATCTCATCAAGACGCTGAACGATCGGGCCGGATCGACCGGGTTCGGTCGACTCGACATGGTTGAAAATCGCCGCGTGGGTATCAAGAGCCGCGAGGTGTACGAGTGCCCGGCGGCGCTCGCCATCATCGCCGCGCACTCGGACTTAGAAGACCTCGTGCTCGAGCGCGATGTCCATCACGAGAAGGCCCGATTGGAGATTCGCTGGGCCGAACTGGTCTATGACGGCATGTGGTTTTCGCCACTCAAAGAGGCGTTGGACTCGTTCATGCTCGAGACCCAACGTCACGTCAATGGTGACGTTCGGATGCAATTTGAAGCGCCCGGCTTCATGCGCATTGTGGGTCGTCGCAGCCCCCACGCGCTGTACGACTACGGACTGGCAACCTACGACGCCGGTGACAAGTTCCACCACGCCGACTCCGAAGGATTCGTCAAGATATACGGACTGGGCATCAAGACGTGGGCCGCTCGCCAGGGCGCCCAAAACGCGACCCCGCCGCACCCATGACCCTCTGGAGCGGGCGGTTTTCGTCGCCCATGGCCGCGTCTCTCTCGGACCTCTCCCAGAGTTACTCCTTCGACCACATCCTCTACGCCCACGACATCCTGGGTTCGAAGGCGCACGTGCGCGGACTGGAGCACGCCGGGCTTCTGACCAGCGACGAGTGCGAGCAACTGCTGAACACGCTCGACGCCATTGGCCAAGAGTTCGACGATGGATCGTTCGTTCGCCACGAGGGTGATGAGGACATACATATGGCCATCGAACGTCGGGCGATTGAGTTGGCCGGTGCCACCGGTGCCAAACTGCACACCGCACGCAGTCGCAACGACCAAGTCGCGACGACGCTGCGACTCTTTACTCGCGACGCCGTGGCCACGGTCGCCAAGGACATAATCGGCTTGGTCAACGCGCTCGGCGAGTTGAGCTCGCGCTACCCAGGCGCGTACCTGCCGGGTTACACGCACCTGCAACGGGCCCAGCCGGTGTTGCTAAGTCATCACTTAAGTGCCCATGGGTGGTCCCTGCTGCGCGACGTCGACCGACTGCTCGACACTCGTGAGCGCCTCAACGTGTCGCCGCTGGGTGCCGGCGCACTCGCCGGCACGTCGCTGCCCATTGACCCAGCTTTCACCGCGGAGCTGCTCGGTTTTCGCGAGCCGTTCGCCAACTCGATGGACGCGGTGAGTGACCGCGACTTCGTCGCCGAAACTCTCTTTGATATCGCGCTCGTGGGCATTCACCTATCGCGAATGGGCGAGGAGTTGGTGTTGTGGACGAGCAGCGAGTTTGGCTTCGCCACCCTGGGCGACGACTACACGACGGGATCGTCGATGTTGCCCCAGAAGAAGAACAGTGACGTCGCCGAGCTGGCGCGGGCCAAGAGTGGCCGGCTCGTGGGCAATCTCACCGGACTACTCGTGACATTAAAGGGGTTGCCACTTTCGTACAATCGAGACCTGCAGGAAGACAAGGAACCGCTCTTTGACTCCCTCGAGCAAGTCTTCCTGGTGATCGAAGCGTTGCGTGGCGCATACGGATCAATGACGTTTCACGTCGACACCGCCCAACGCGCGGCCGACGACCCGAACCTGGTCGCCATTGATATCGCCGAACGGTTGGTCGAAAGCGGCGTGCCCTTTCGCCAGGCCCACGAGCAGGTGGGACAGTTAGTGGGAGACGCGGCAAGGCAAAATATCACCCTCGCCCAGGCGGCCGCCCAGAACGACCAGTTCGCACCGTTCGCCGAATTCTTCGCGCCCGGTGCGTCACTGCGCAGTCGCACTTCTCCCGGGGGGTCGGGGCCGGCCTCCCAATCCGAACAGGCCGATCGCTTGCAAGCGGCGATTGATCTCGCGACGTCGCGTCTCGCCTGACGTGGTTCAGCCGGGCTGACTTCATACGCTCCGGTTACATTGGAGATTCATGTCACCCGAGTACGCGAATCATCTCGACGCTCCGCCCCCGAAACATGTCGTTGTGGTCGGCGCGGGAATGGTGGGGCTGTCAACGGCGTGGTTCCTCCAGGAGCACGGTGTGGACGTCACCGTGGTCGATCGAGTTGGCGTGGGGGCGGGGTCTTCGTGGGGTAATGCTGGATGGCTGTCGCCAGGGAAGGTGGTGCCCATGCCGGAACCGAGCGTCTTGCGGTACTCATTGCGGGCTCTGTTTGACCCTAAGGCATCGCTCTCCGTGCCACCGTCAGTGGACCTCGCGTTGTGGCGTTTCCTCGCGCGTTTTGCGAGGCGGTGCACGTACGCGCAGTGGCGTCGCGCGATGGAGGGATATCTGGCGATAAATCTCCAAGCGCTCGATACCTTTGACGAGCTCGGACGCGGGGGAGTGACGGGGACCACGACGAGTGCGCCCATCATGGCCTGCTTTGAGACGCCCGAAGAGGCGGCACATTTTCGACTCGAAACTGAGAATGTCGCCGCGGTGGGCCAGTCGATGGACGTGACCGAGTTGTCCGGTGAGGCTGCCCGCAAGGCGGTCGCTCAGATTAGCCAGCACGCACAATTGGTCATCCAAATCAACGGTCAACGCTACCTGGACCCCGGTGAATATGTCACCCGACTCGGCGACTCGGTGGTCGCTCGGGGCGCGACGTTGCGCACGGGGTTTTCGGTTCGCTCGCTGCGTCACGGCGCCACTGGCGTCACCATTGAAAGTTTGGAAGGGAATGCGATACGTGCGGACGCCGTGGTGCTGGCAACCGGAGCGTGGTTAAACCAACTCGCGCGCCCCTTCGGAATTCGCCTACCGGTGCAAGCCGGCCGCGGTTATTCATTCAGCGTCAAAACCGACGAACCGGTTGTCGCGCCGATATATTTGCCGACTGCACGCGTGGCCTGCACCCCGTATCGAGATGGATTGCGCATTGGCGGAACCATGGAGTTTCGCTCGGCCGACCATCCAATTGTCCAGGGCCGAGTGGACGCGTTGCGCAATTCTGCCGAGCCGTGGTTGAACGGCATAAAGTGGCGTACGATCACCGACATCTGGGTCGGTCCACGTCCGGTGAGCGCCGACGGTATGCCGCTCATTGGGGCGACCCGCTCACCCAAAGTCTTTGTCGCGGGCGGACACGGCATGTGGGGCGTCACGCTGGGACCCATCACGGGAAAACTGTTGGCACAGCAGATGATCTCCGGCAGCGCGCCAGATGCACTGCGCCCGTTTGACCCTCTGCGTTAGTTCTCGTCGCGAGGTGATGGCGCGCAATGTCCGTAACTCGCATTGCACAATGTCACAGGGTCAAGGCATTGTTTGCTAGTTGGCGCGAAGCGCTGAGTAAGGAAACTTAGAGTGAAACCAGATGCCTGATCGCCTCCTGACCCCATCGAAGATAACTGCCTGGCTGGAGTGCGGTCATTTCCTCTCGCTACGCAATATGGCCGATTCGGGACAACTCAGTATCGAGCCAACACCCATGGGGTCACTCGCCGAGTTACTTGTGGAAAAGGGTTCGATACACGAACGCGATTGCTTGTCGGACTTAGAGAACCGCGGACTCTCGGTCTACCAAGTGCCCGGTCGCAATCCCGACGAAACCTTCACCCAGTGGGTCATGCGGATTGGTAATCCAATGCAGAAGGGCTATGACGTCATCTATCAGATGCCCTTCGTGAACGACGGCATCCGCGGTATCGCGGACTTCCTCATTCACGTACAGGCGAAGGAAGGCTACGCCAGCTACGAGCCAATCGACGCGAAGTTAACGCGGGTCGAGGGCAAGCCCGGCCACGTACTGCAACTTTGTTTCTATGCCGAGGCCATTGCTGCGCTCACGGGCTCGTCACCTCAGCACATGCACCTCTGGCTGGGTTCTGGTGAGCAAGAGGCGCTCGCAGTCGATCAGTTCAGTCCCTACTGGCGCCGCCTGCGCCGTCAATTGAACTCGATGCTCAACCAAGAGATCACGACAATCGAGACGAAGCCTGAGCCCTGCAATCACTGCGAAATATGTGAGTTCTCGGGTCGGTGTCAAAATGAATGGCGCAGCCAGGACTCCCTCGTCTACGTCGCGAACATTCGACCGCCGGAACGCGCGGCGATGGAGAGCGCCGGCGTGCGCACGGTAGCCGACTTGGCCAGTCGTCGCGAGTCCGTCGCCGACGTGCACGTTGACAACCTGCAGCGACTGAGTCGCCAGGCGGCGCTACAGGTACTCTCGCGCGAACATCCACTCGCGGCGCCGTCCTTCGAGCTGGTTGCGCCCAGTGACGATCCCGTGTACGGCCACGGCTTTAGTTTGATGCCCGCGCCTGATGACGGCGACGTGTTTTTCGACTTTGAGGGCCATCCGTTTTGGACGGCCCAGCACGATCTCTTTTTCCTTGCGGGCCTTTACCTGCGCGACGCTGACGCCGCGTGGCGATACGACCCCAGGTGGGCTCACGACCTTGATCAACAGCGCTTGATGATCAAAGAGCTCGTGGAGTTCTTCGCCCGACGGCGTGAAGTGCATCCGTCGATGCACGTGTATCACTACAACCACACGGAGCGGTCATCACTTGAGCGGCTCACGAGGGGAACCGAAACGGAGATACTCTTCACGCAGTTAGCCGAGACCGGTCTCTTCGTGGACCTCTACGTCGTGGCGCGCAACGCCATCCAAGTGGGCACTGAGTCCTACGGACTCAAGCATCTGGAGCGACTCACGGGCTTTGTCCGCTCGGGCGGCATCGAAGGCGGAGCGGGCGCCGTCGTGGAATACGACGAGTGGATGAAAACGAAACGACCACAGTTACTCGATGACATCGCGCATTACAACTGCGACGACGTGCAGGCCACGATGGCGCTGCGAGACTGGTTGCTTGATCAGCGTTCCGAAGAGTTGGAGTGGCGAGACGCGATAGTCGACGCGCCAGTTTTTGAACTCGACACTGACGAACTCGTAGAGGGACTCAAGAAGTTCGGCGAAAAGAGTCCCGAGCATCTGCTGGGCGACCTCTTGAATTACTGGCGCCGAGAACGCTCAGCGAACACGTCGCCAATATTTGCCGAAGCGGCGTCGGACTTCGGTGGGCTCTACGGTGACCGTGACTTCATTGCCAATCTGAGCTTCCTGGGTTTCGAAGAGACCACCAAGAAAAACGGGGACGTCGTTAAGCACGCGCTCTTTAGTTGGCCCGAGCAGGTTGTTGATACCACCACGTTCAAGCGTCAAGTGAACGTGCTCTATACCGGGATTGGCGTCGAGCACGGCTACGGCTATATCTCAGAACTGGACCACGATCGCCGGGAGATCAAGATGACCTGGCGCGAACGGCACGAAGAGGCCGGGGGATTGCCGCGTGTGGTAGCGGTCGACGACTACGTATCGCCGTTCGAGAAGCCTGGCGTGCTGTTTCATTTGGCCGAACAGATCCTTAGTCCAACTCCCACTGATCCGCCGAGCGCTGTATCGCTGGCGCTGTTGGGCCGCGAACCACCGAGGTTCACGCCCGGCCACGGTCCTGCGGATGGTGTGTTCAGCGACGACCTCGACCAAACGCTGCAATGGGTAAACCATCTCGACAACAGTTACGTCGCCATCCAGGGACCTCCCGGCACGGGCAAGACCTACAGCGGCGCGCACATAATCCATGAGCTGATCACGTCCGGCAAACGAGTGGGTATCACCGCGATGAG
>Ga0182024_10008226_pt1 | contig 22113 bp, 33 predicted proteins | sample P32metaG_FD_120480 | JGI IMG/M metagenome (GOLD analysis project Ga0182024, IMG submission 120480) | Permafrost microbial communities from Stordalen Mire, Sweden - P3-2 metaG (Illumina Assembly) | ecosystem: Environmental > Terrestrial > Soil > Wetlands > Permafrost | place: Sweden: Stordalen...
CCCGAACACCGCCCTTCTCTCTGACCCTAGCTCCGGTCCCACCTGTGCCCGTCCGACGCCAGTCAGCACCCTTCCGCCCGCACACCCCCGCCAGGAGCTAGTCCAGCGGGTCCTAGGCAGCAACAATGAATATAATGACTGCCTGGAAGTCGCGGTCTGCAATGCAATCGCTACCAAGAAGGGTTTGGCACTATCTGACTACACCCCGATTCCAAATTCCCTAGCCCTCAAGCTATACTCCTCGGTCTCGGGCTTTGATCCAAACGACCCAGCCACGGACACAGGCACCACGGTCTCCGGAATGTTCTCCTATTGGAATTCCACGCCCATTGACGGCTGGATTCTCTCCGGCTATGCTCCCATAGACCCCGCAGACTCGTATTCCATTCGTAATACGCTGCTAGATCCAACCTATGGCGGGGTCCTGCTTGTCCTCAATCTCGCGCTCTCCCAGAAGAACCAGATTGTCTGGTCGGAAGCTGGAGCCCCCGGCACTTGGGGTCCGCACGCGGTCTGGCTCGATCAGTATAACGGGGACCAATATGGCTGCACCTCCTGGGGCAAGTCCAAGTGGCTAGATCAGGATTTCTTTGACGGCAGCTTTGTTGTAGGAGCCTACTCCATGCTCCTTAGTCAAGCATAAGGACTTAGGACCCAAGCTGGTAGACTACGCTGGTAATACAACCCAGCAGAGGACTACCAGCATGACTATCACTCCGGCCCACGAGCAGACTTCAACCCTGCACGAGGCTATCCTATACCCCGAGCATCTTCAGCGCACCGAGTCCGCTGAGTTCCGCGAGAACAAGCATCACCTAGTTCACGATCTCAGCCTAGGTTGCTGGATCTGCGGCTCGCGGGACCAGCTAGAGATCCATCACGCATCGGTGGAGTGGAGTCTATGGGGCAGCGTGGACCCAGCAAAGGTCCTGGAAACTGCCAAGGCTTTTGACCCTTACGGGTTCACTGCCTCTGACCCGAACTCCCCGATCACAAGTCCGGATGATGCAAGAAACCTTTTAGTTTTATGCGCTAAGCACCACCGGCACCCGTATTTCGGAGTCCATGCAATTTCTATGCCAATTTGGGTATCCCAGCGTTCTGCCAAGGACGGGGTTGAAATTACTGCGGACCCAACTGCTCAAGCCAAGCAGCTACCCGCCTGAGGTCCTCCGCAGAGGCATCATTTTTAATTGCATTGGCCCTGCGAGAGATTATAGCTACGTTCCCTTTTACGTAACCCCCCTTGGGGTCTATGCGATCTAGACTCGCCTGATTTGGATCATATGAAGCCAATACTCCAGTTCGCCTAGTCGAGGACTTCCGGTATAGGAGATTCAACCCGAATACCGGGCACTTTTCTACATATAGAGTCCTTAGGTATTCCGGGTCCAAGTCAAACGGAATATTAAGATCCTTGCACGTTCTCCGTTTTCGCGTTACGGTATAAGCACACCAGAACATGATGGGATCTTCCTTGGCTCTGAGTAGCCAATGCTTTTCTAAGTATAGTAGCTCAGTGGTGGCCCGCTCTGGCGGCATCTTTAGTTTACACTGGACGCACATCATAGAATTTGTATGGCGTACTGCAAGATGCTGGTTCTTGCAGTACGATCCAGACTTATAAAATCTACGACCAGCTTCTCTGGCCTCTTGCATAGATTCCTGGAAATCGCTATCAAGAAAACTCTGGATGTCGCTAAGCTGAGTCTTTCGCATTAGATTGAGCCTTTATTGAGTGCCATTTATGGTACTTACCACACCACGATGACATACTCAAGTGTGAGCATTGCGAAGCCCACCAGCCCACGCTTCTATCGCGCTTGGCCAGCTCCTCCATGAGCCATTCAGTCCAGTCCTTGTTCCACCCGTCCATCTGGGCTATCCAGCTCAGCTCGGACCAAAGATCCCGGATATTCTCGGCCACTAGGCTCTGAATCAGGCTGGCCCTCTTATCCTTGCAGAGCCCGCACATGCAGGACCTAGTGTGCCCGCTGGATCTATCTGAGGCCTCGGTATGCACGTCCATTCGAGCCTTCCAGGTCTCGCAAAGCGCACACCCGCAAGTGCCCCAGACATAGTGATCATGATGGATAGTCGGGGGCGGGCCGATATCCAGGCAAGCCAGGGGGTACTTTCCACTCCCCGGCTTTTTGTGCCCAGCAGCCATTAGTTCTAGCTCCCATTCACAACGGTTGGGACCCAGGTGCTCGCCAGATCCGGCATGATCGTCTCCTCGCCCTGGTTCGGCACCAGATGGATCTCAGAGATATCCAGCGCAGTCAGGACCCCCTTGATCGCCTGTTCATTGGCCACCGGGATTCCCTCGCCCAGAGCTGCAATCCCAGGATTCTGGAACTTCAGCTTCCCATTGGTCACGGTAGCCACAAAGACCCGGTTCCCATCCCGGACGTTCTTGGCAATACCCGCCACGTTCATCCCAATAGCCAGGACCCGCTTGCCCGTTATCCCCGATTCGTCCCAGTCCAGGTTCTCGAACCGGCTCCCCTGCGCAGCCAGCCCGCGCCAGACAGTCTTGGCCTCCAGGTTCTGCGGGAAGGTATCATCCGGATTGGTCATCAGGGTCTTGAGCAGCTTGCCATCAACAAGGAGTCTACGAATGCTCTCATCGTGCTTGGCCTTGCCCCGAGATGCAGATTCCAGGTGCATCACGTCATGCCCCGTATAAAGCAGATTGACATAGCCAGCCTGCCGGGCATAATATCCAGCCATCACGTCATTGTAGTTCCATGGGAATGCCTCATCGAACTTGTCCAAAGTAAAGAACTTGTGCTTCTCAATCAGAGCGCACGCTGCACACGCCGCGCCGGTCTGGCGGAGAAGATGAGCAAAGCCTGCAAACCCAATATCGTTGACCTGGATGCCCTTGAAGCACTCAAATGCAGCACCCTCGCCAGCATAGACGCCCGCACACTGCAAGGTACCATCCTGCTTAATCAGCCGAGTCCCAACCCAAGCAGTCTTCTCCTCCTGGGCCAGTGCAACCATGCCGCTCAGCCAGCCCGCAGTCGGGAACCGCACGTCATCATTCAGGAACAGCACATAGTCCCCAGTCGCATGGTTCGCGCCCGCATTGCACGCCTTCGGAAAGGAGAAGTCCCCCAGAACTTCAACAACATGGGTAAAGAGACCCGCATCCAATCGCGCAATCTGCCCGCGCGCTACATCCAGATCATGCTCACTGCCAGAAATGACCAGGATCACTTCCACGTCGCCCGGATATTCAGTATTCTTGGCCAGCGTTGCCAAGCAAGGCCGCAGCAGCCAGCGATTCCCACTGGTCGGGATAACCACGGACACCTTCGGTGCCAGCCCCTCATCATCCAGCTCCAGCTCTTTCCGGACCTTGATAAACCCAAAGTCCCCGATCTTCTCACAGCTATATTCCGGAGCAAACTGCTTGATCAGCGCAATACGCCCGTCCGTATCCATATTCTCAGGCGCAGCCGCCATCAGATTCGGCACATGCACCGAGCTATAAGCAACCCCGCCCAGGATCTCCTGGGCCAGCGCCCAAACCTCAGTCCGGGTCTCAGGAACCTTGCCCTTCAGCAAGTCCTTGATAGTCCGGGTCCGGAAAATAGCCCCCGCACTCGTAAAGTCCCGGCCCAGCCCATAATAGAAGTCAGGCTTCTCGGGCAGGAACACCGGATTCGGCTGGCCCTTGCTATCAGTCGGCATTGCAATCCAGTCGCAATAGGCTAGAGAATGCCCATCCGCATCGCCCGCTTCCTCCATCGCCGCAAGAGCCGTCTCGTGCATCTGGGCACCAGCGAAATCAAACCGGATCCACTTGATCCCCGCCTCAATCGCCTCATCCAAGCTCTCCTGGTCGCCCACCTCAATCCGGGCCACCGATGTTGTCTCGCTTGCCGCGCCCGTCTTTGGCCCGCCAAAATACGCACTCCAAATCTGGAGCTGCTGGAGGACATTGCCACCCATCTTCGGTAGCTTATGCGCCCGCTTCAGGTAGCCCAGCTCCGCTGCAAATCTAAATGCCCCCAGCTCCTCGCTGGTCAGGACTTGCTGGAGCAACTGGAACGGAAGCCCCTTGCCCTTAATAGCCTGCTGGTCTATCTTCGGGTCTGCATTTGCAGCCGTCGCCCAGGCATCGGACACCAGCACATGCTTGAATCCACCCGCGCTCGCAACCGCACCCCATTCAGCCAGGGTCGCAATCGCCCCGCCCTCCGGATAAGCCACAACAGTCTGCACAGCCCTCGGGCTCAGCACAGAAACCGGACCAATCGGGAATGGCAGCGGGAACAGCTTCTTCTCCAGGAGCCCCAGAGCCACCTCGATATCCTCGCCCTGGTCCGGAGTCAGCGGCAGGAATTGCCCGGCATTCATAATTCCAGCGCCCGTCGCCCCGTCATTGGAGAATGCACTTGCGCTGCCCATCCCAGCGGCCTCAGTGGCCGCTACAAGCCTGCGCAGGTTGCCCGGGGTAATATCAGTCATCCCCCTTGCCAGGACCAGCCCAGCGCCAGCGCTACGCGCTTGTGCATAGGCCTCCGTGATATCCGCAGGACCCTGCACAAAGCTATCGCCCAAGCTATGCACCGCCAGATCCAGGCCATGCACCACATACTTCTTGCCCAGTTTAGCCTTAGGTTTCTCCTGGTATTCCAGACCCCAAGCCTGCGCAACCCAACCCGCATTGGCGCTCATTGCATAGCCCATAGCCCAAGTCCGCTGAGCACGCTTATACGCAGTCAGCGTATTACGATCCTCCCGGATTGCATTTTCCAGGACAATCTGCCATTCTGCGGGATTCTCTGCGTAGGCCATCACGGCAGTACACTTGACATACTCCCCAACCGGACTAGCAATCGTGGCCGCGCCAATCATCCCGGCCTGCACCAGCCGGAGGCTGGACTTGCCCTCATTGAACAAGGATTGCTGGATCGGGGCCAGGGCCACGTCCAAGTTCAAGCTAGCCAGCGCCCGCCCGAACTCATGCGGAGGCACACCCTCTTTAAATTCGTATAGTCCCTGGTCCAGGCCCTTTGGGCGCATCCCCATAAAGACAAACTGCACGCGGTCCTTCAGCGGTCCCGTTGCAATAGCACGGACTGCCGGGATAAGCTGCTCCAGATCCCCATCGTGGGAAATTCCGCCAGCCCAGCCAATACGGACCTTGGCCTCTTTCGGCTTGACGGTAATCTCAGGCAGAGGACCATCTAGTTCCGGGAGCAGATTTGGAAGTACCGTGACCGGCGTGCTGCTGAGAGAGCGGAGCCAAATAGCCAAAGATTCAGTCGGACACACAGCACCGTCGCAAACATCCAGCGCCGCAGCAATGCGTGCGTCGATCTCATCGGGTGGGGCCAGGAATACTTCATGGTAGTTGTCCTCGTCTACAGCGGATAGATGGTCATCTAGCTCATAGATGAATTTGGCATTCGGCAAGGCCGCCCGGAGATCCTTCATGTGCTGGATCTGGCCTTCCTCGACTTGCCGCTGGAATACTACCACATCCGGCTTGCTGGCCACCATCTCGTCAATGGGGATAATCGCGTGGGTCATACGAGCGTAGGCTAAGCCCGCCTTCACGATGGCCTGGGCCGGGGTGATGATCCGGTGCCAGCCGCATCCGTGCATATCAGCAGCGTAGGCTACGACGAAAGGCAGTTTCTCAGTTTTAGTCATAAGGTCCCTCAAAATAGGATTAATCTAATTATTGAGATACACCTATTGCACTCTGCTGTCAACACCCTTATAGTCCAATTTATGAGATATTTTCCAGGCTACGGGATTCTGCCCGCATGAACAAGTTGATCCTCCCGACCAGCACAGGCTTGACCCTCCCAGCCTTCTACAATACAGTCATGGGGCCAAAGGGCATTTCCTTCCCCATCCACCTGAATCCAGTCGCAACTGCACTGGCCGACAAGCGGATTCAGAAGCTGATGCTCATTATCGGCCCAGGCTCGGGTAAGTCCCTATTCCTATCCGTGGTCTATCCGCTCTATGTGCTGGGCAACAACCCGGACCACACGATCATCAACGTCTCGGCATCTGAAGGCTTGCCTCAAGGCTTCATGCAGGCAGTCATGGAGATTATCGACAAGTCCCCGCACTATAAGCGGATGTTCCCCGGAACTAGGCCTGATAAGAAATCCGGCTGGTCTATGGAGCGCGGGATCTATACGACAAGTCGCCCGCCCGGAGATCCAGACTCCTCCTACCGGGCCGCAGGCCTAACCTCCAAGCAGCTAGTTGGCAAGCACGCCAAGCTCATGATCCTGGACGACATTCACGATGCAGAAAATTCCAGCTCCGTTGGAGCCTGTCAGAAAGTCATTGATTCTTACTACAATAACCTCCTTGGTCGAGCAGATCCTCAAGAATCAAGATTTATCCTCGCGGGACGTAGATGGTCCCAATGGGACATATACGGTCATCTCATTAAGTCCGGGGATTGGGTTGCCATGCGGCTCCCGGCTGAAAGAGGTCCAGGTCAATCCGCCCTCTACTACGATGTCTATGTCCCGCCTGATTTAGAGTGCTGTTTTACCGAGGGTGCTGCCCAGGAAGTCAAGACTGATGACCCCAAGTACCGGCAGTTCCGCGCCTACTACGGGGTTGACCCTAAGAAGGAAGGCTTCTTCTGGCCCGCTTCCGATGTCAAGCGCCGGGATTACTTCTCCGTTAAGCGGAATAACCCTGCAACCGCCGCAGCAACCTATCAAGGGTCTCCCGGTGGTAACGAGTCTGGAGTCTTCCTCGAATCTGACTTCCGCTATATTCCAATGGGGGCCTATCCGGCGATGACTCCGAGTCTGCTTCCGCCCGCCATGATGCCGCCCGGATCTCGCATCATCCAGGGCTGGGATATTTCCCACACCATAGGGAAGAACGCGGACTTCTCTGTCTGCACGACTGCAATCATATCTCCCTGCCAGTCCTGGCACAATGGCGAGATCGAGGCCCTTGTCGGCAAGCCCGATTCCCACTATGATGTTACTGTAGTGGACGTGTGGAAGGACCAAGTAGAGTTCGGAGGTCTGGTCGAGAAGATGCGCGAGCTGCACCAGCTCTGGAGTCCATCCTTCATCGCAGTCGAGAAGAACACCGGCTCGATTCCCATCATCCAGGCCCTGTCCAACACTCTGCCCATCGTCCCCATGAGCCTGAGGAACAGCAACAAGAAGGCCCGCGCAGTTATCTCGGTCAGCGCCGGGACCGCCTCAGTGCAGAGCTGGCTCCGGCAAGGCCGAGTGCAATTCTGGGCCGAAGCACCTTGGCTCCAGGCCCTCAAGCAGGAAATGCTTGACTTTACTGGGGATGGGTCCGGGCACGATGATATGGTAGACTCCTTTGTCTGGGTTATTACCCAAACCATCGTTCTGGGCTCCGGAACCCCATTGATGCCAACGGATTCGATCATCGAAGGCCGAGAGGGGCAGCCTGTGGATCACCATGCCCTAGCAGCCCAAGCCCTCGCGGCCCATTCCGATGCAGGGCGGTTGCTAGTGGACCTGGCAGCCGCCGAGCGCGGACCCGAGAAGCCAGTCTGGAGACCCGGCCAAGCCCAGCCAATCCTGCCAACCAACCTTCCGGAAATTCAAGTATGTCAGAATTGTCGCTACCGTGATAGGCTCTCTAGCATGTGTGTAATACAGAGCCGAAAGGTGGTAGGCCTTGACGTGTGCCCGACCTGGAGCTGGGACGGCGTGGGAGGCAAGCAATAATGGACTCGGACGAAGATACCCTACTAGACCTGGAGGCCATGCTAGGTGCAGAGATGCCCCAGCAGCCCGCTGAGCTGCCAAAGCGCCCGTTTCTACCAAGCCCGGAGGCACTCGGAATCGTTTCCGACTTCACTCCCGAATCTATGGGCCGGGTCCAGGAGCTTAATTCCTACTCAACGGCTCTAGTTAAGGCCATGGAGCCCCAGGACCCGCTCGCTAAGGCCCTCGGAGCCCCGCCGACAGCCTTCTCGTTCGTGACCATGAGCTATATGCCAGATCCCCAGTCCGGGGGTCTAATGAGCTGGCCCGGTATTGCTCCCGGCAGCCTGCAAAAGCTCGCCCGGACCAATCTGGCCCCCGAGATGATTATCAGCACGCGCATTGCAGACGTGCTGCGCTACTCGCACATTTCCTCCCACCCGTGGAAACCCGGCTGGCGCATTGAGATGAAGGACCGCTCCTCCAGCCCTACGACCTGGGACAAGCGGGACATGCGAGCTTGCGAGACCATGATCGAGAACTGCTCCCTGGACGGAAGCGCAGATACCCCGCGCAAGCGAGATGCACAAGGCTACTTGCCCTTCAAGAAGTTCCTGGCTGCGGTGGTCCGCGATTTCCTGACCTATGATGCCATCGCACTCTGGACCGATATGGACCAGCGGGGGCGCGTTAAGGGCTTTGTCCCGGTCCCTTCCGGAAACATCCGCCTTGCAGACCCCAAGATCGGCTACCTAGGAAATCCTAAGGACTTCGCGGTCATGGTGGATCAGGCAGGCACGGTTGTCCAGCCCTTTACCAGGAATGAGCTGGTATGGCACGTTGGGAATCCCAAGCTAGATCCGGACTGGGGCGGGTATGGCTGGAGTCGGTTGGACGCAGGGATGCGCCTGATTGATGCTTTCCAGGCAGCCTTCGATATGAACACGGACGTATTCAGCAAGAACAGCTTCCCGACCGGGATGATGCTCTTGAAGGGTGCGGGGTGGACTCAGAACGAGCTGGATGCTATTGCTAGGCAAATCTCCAACCTCAAGAAGGGTGTATCTAAGATCTGGTCCATGCCAGCCATGGTGGTCCCGAAGGACTCCGAGGTTGACTTCCTGGATCTGAACGCATCCAACGAGAAGGATGCCATGTATCAGAATCACATGAATCTGGTCATGGGCGTTTTCAGCCTGCTCTATCAGTTCCCGCATGAGCGGCTTGGCTTCCGCATCTCCGGCAAAGGGCCGGATGCAGGCGAGGAGAAGGGCTCCGGGGACAAAAACCAGACTCTTGTAACAGCGGATGAAGACATTGGCCTTATCAACCTACTATCTTCGCTTGAGTTTGTCCTCAACGAATACGTCATCAAGACCAGATTCCCGCACCTCCAGCTCGTATTCTGCGGAAAGGCTCCCCGAGAGGATGCCCGAGAATATGAGGCCAAGTCCCTGGCGCAGACTTACGGAGAGCGCCGTGCTGCGGCTGATCTTCCTGCCCTTGAGACTCTGGCTCAGGGTCCTGACGCCAAGAAGATTGCAAAGCTCATGGACCTCGCGCCCATCGACCCAGGACTCGCCGGGGTATTCCAGTCTCTAATTACGGCCTATGTAGCCAGCAAGGAGAAGGCCAAGTCCGATGCGGCGGGGCAGCCCGGTGCAAGGTTCCCAGCCACCAAGGACCCCGCCAAAGGCGAGGCCCACGGGGCAATGAGCGGGGTGCGGAGGAGCACCCAGAAATCCAGCCTCCTAGTGGCCGATGATATCCGACTGGACTATGATTCCGAGGATTACCCAGAGGAGCACGGAATCCCAGACCCAGACTAGACGAGCCGTCCAATCAGGAGTCCTAGCGCGAAAGCCAGCCAACCTTCCAGGCTAATCCCCCGGAAGTCCGAAAGTACCCAGGACCCGCAGAGGATCAGGACGACGAGCCAGAAGATCATAGCTCTGGCTCGTCGGACTCTGCCCGGTACTCATCGGCCCAGGCATCTGCTACGCCGTCTTCCCAAAGCAGGGCAGCGCGGCTCCCTTCCAGATACGGGCACTCCACGATGTCCCGCTTGTGGACCAGTGCATCCACCACGGCATCATAGCCTTCACGCCAAGCATTCTGACTCATTTTAAGCTACCTTGTGCAGAATGGTTAAATCGAGCGGGTGGCTGGTCTTCTCAGGATTGGCCCCGCTCCAGCGACCAGCCTTGGTCCAGGAAGTTGGGTGCTCGCCCTGGATATCCAGGAAGCGCCCGTGGATTGGGAACCGGCCTGGGGCATCCGTGCAGTAAATGACTGCCGCGCCGATCTCCAGCAGGGTGTAGGATTGTCCTGATTCCCAGGGACTATATTCTATTGCAAGCATGGTTCTATCTCCTTCAGGTTGTCGCACGATTTTATCCTAGCCCAGTCTAGTCACTATTGCAACTAGAAAGAATCCATGGTAGATTGCTGGGACTTACATTAGGGATTCTAGAAATGAGGGCTTTGAGAGTGTCTAGGATCGTCCGTATTTGGGATGATTCAAAATGCGGTATCTTCTCGTGGAGCGACCGCTCGTTCCGCCATATTTGGCAGGCGCGACTATTTGCGTGGTGGTTTAATAGGGGAGCCGACAAATGAGCCAAAAGCTCCTGACCCGCGATTGCTGCTGCGAGAAGTGTCCGCCGGATCGTCCGGTATGCGACGATTGTGCCGCGTTCTCGCGCGAGATTTGGGAGCAAGACGCTCCATTCGTAATCATACCTGCGCCGGGCGAGAAACACCGCGTTACTGTGCGCAGAACAGATGAAAGGCAGTCCACACCATGAGCGAAAATATCAGCGACAAGCTAATTCCGGTTTACGAAACGTATCCGAACTGTGACGCCGGCATCAGGAAGGTTATGTGCCGGCAGGTTTGGCAGCACGGTTATCAGGCTGATTTGGGGTGGTCAGTGATGACCCATCACAATCCTGGGCCGGATACGTTCCACACCGATCCCCAGGCGGCATTAGCCCAAGCGCAAAAACACCGGGAAGATCGGGTTGCCAAAACCAAGGCGGAATTAGAGCGCCTGATGGCGCTTCCCCCGATAACGTTGGAGTCCGTCAATTGAGGTATTTTAAGACTAGCCTAGCTGCTATGCTCGTTGCATATGTCTTTTCTTTCTCTGCGCTTGGGGACCTGATCTTCTCTTGGGACCACATCCTGGACATGAATGTGCGGGAATTCCTTACTCTCTGGATTCTGAGTTTGGTCGCTCTGGCTATCAATATTGTAGCGCATAAAGTCGAGCAGAGTGAGATCCGCAGAATCTTCGTGAATCTACCTCTGGTAGAATCCCCTGAAATCAGCCAAAATGTCGAGTAGAATCAGGGGCTTGGGTGCATTTGCGCGCAAAATGGATCAAATTTCCATAAAAATGGAGGATTGGTTTTTGACCCCATATTGGACCTGGACGTGCGTGGGACTCGCGCTGGGTGCAGTTGGACTCGCCGCGATTCAGGTCCTGGTCCTGTGAGCGCGCCGGAGTTGCCACCTGAGGTTGTGTACCTGCTGGAAAGAGGGGATAAGGTCCAGGCAACCAAGGAATTGGCGAGGCACGAGCGCATCTCGTTGGGTGAAGCACTCAAAAAGATCAGCTTTTATACGGGCAAGGCTGAGATGCCCAAGCACCCAGAGCCCAGCGAGATAGTCCGAGGCATAGCTAGTATGCTGGACCACCCGAGCGTCTATATGGGCGGGCCGAGCCGGATGGCGATAAGAAAGGCGGAAAAGATAGTTGACTATCTGAGGGAATCTGGGGTAGAAGTATAGCCGAGTCAAATAACAGCGGAGTAGGCCTGTGAGTAATACGAATGTAGGACTAGAGAATTGGGAGCGGGTGCCGGGATTCGAGGATCTTTATGAGGTCTCGGATCTAGGCAGGGTCCGGACCCTGGATACCCGGAAGATCAAGGAGCGGACGACTAGGGCGGATGGGCAGGTGTGCGTGTGCCTGCATGGGGCGAGCAAGGGCTTGAGGTCCAAGCATACCCAGGTCAAGCTGATTGTGCTGGCTGCATTTAAGGGTCCGAGGCCGGAAGGGTTGGTATCCTGCAACCTAGACGGGAATAGGGATAATTGCGCGCTGGGGAATCTTTCCTATATGAGCCTGGGGGAATCTAGGCTTATTGCAGATCGGACTCGCCCGAGGCAGCCCAGGCTGAACAGGTTTATGTTCTCTGACTTGCAGCGGGAGGCCTTGGCTACCGGGGAGACTGTGATTGAATGCGCGGCCAAGCTGGGAATCCGGGAGGATGTGCTGAGGAACTATGTGCGGCAGCGGGTTATGGCCAAGGTTAAGTCGAAAGGTAAACCCGAGAGCAAGGGGCTGGGGGCCAATTTCGTTGGACACTAATCTTGTACTGGTAGGTATATTCGTGGCTGGCGCGGTGGGGTTTGCACTTGCGGACTACCCGTGGCTGGCCTTTGTGAGCCTCTTGATTGCTGGGAATGCTCTGGTTAGACTCTATACTTAGGTCCTACGGGCCGGTACGGGATGCTGGACTCATGGTAGACTCAACCTAACCAGGATAGCCCTGGAAGGAATGGAGGATACCATGAGTAGAGTCGAAGTAAACCAGAATGTCAACCAGCAGCAGCAACAGCAGCAGAATGATGAGGCTGAGCGGCAGCGCCGGGAGCAGGAGCGCCAGCAGCAAGAGCAGCAGCAGGGCAATGGGCAGCGGGAGCGTGAGCGCGAATAGCTCCTGGCCGTAGGGGGCTGACCCGATTCGAGTTTTTAGTAAAAATTTCGGAAGGGGTCAGACCTACGAATCCCCTGCATCTGCATACTGCCCGCAGGTACCGTACCCCCTGGACTGCGGTCGGTCAACCCCTGCAAACGCATAGCAGACTGCGCAATCTTGCATGGCTGGGTGGCAGGCGAGCACGCCAGCCTGAGAGCAGGCCGACTCGGATATCTCTACTAAGCTCATGGAATAAGTAGACAATGCAAGGCGGAAGGATTCCCACGCCATATGTATAGCATGGGACAGGCAACTACGGTATGCGGAATTTGCATAGCTGATATGCAATAAAGGAGTCTAAATAATGAGAAGAATCTAAATTTTTGTTGAAAATATATCTTGATTCGAATCTCGATAGGGGTCAGGCTTATTCGTCAATCTCTCTGAACATAGCCCAACCTAGTCTATGCGACTTCACCCATTTATCAACCTTATACCGATCAATACCATGTGCACGCGCGGCAGCCTGCATATTCTTAAAGAACCCAAGCGGAGTCACTACCCCGAGTCGCTTCTCAGGCAATATGCCTAGCGATTCCTTGTGCCTGCTTGTGTTTAAGCCTGTATTATATGGAGGGCTAAGCGCATCAATATAACGCCATTCCACGAGTCGCAATTGGTCCGGATCAGTAGCCAAGACAAAATGCGAATCGAACTCGCATATGGGAGTCCTTTGATGCTGTGCCAAGCGATTCGGGACATCCTTAGATTGCCCGATATACTGCAATTGATTGCCCAAGAATAAGAAGTATACCCCGCTAATAGGGTTAACTTTCTGTTTTTGGGCAATCAATTCATCTAGAGTCTGCATAGGCTCATAGTAGCAGGCTGGGAATCCACGTCAACCCAGCCCGCAATCTTTTTTCTACCCCATTGCAGCCTGCAACCAGAACCAAACAATCCCGCCGAAAATTAGCGCAGTCGCGCTCAGAGTAAGCACCGCGAATCCCATGCCGCTAAGCAATGCAGCTCTCGGATTCGTGCCCCATTCAACCCGTAAATGTACATAACTATTCCAGGTCAAGAATCCAAACACTGCCAGGATAACAAGCGCCAAGGTCAACATACTGTAATCTCCTATTGATATGCAAGTAATAGACGATTTTATCTAGGAGTCAAGGGGGATTTAATCCCCCCCATTGATCAGCCATTGCATTGGCGATTCCAATAAATGTTCTAGACCTCTCACGCCACCTATGTGGGCCAGGTGGCATCCTATGTATGCGCGCTTCCCTGCCGGAAACAATACTAGTTGGTACAAGCATAGGTAGATTGTCCAACCACAAGCATGTTGCCTTAGTCTCGCCATGCCCATACTGCCAAGGCTGAATAATTTGATCTGGCTTACGAATTTGGCTTGAAATTATGCTAATTGGATTCTCTATTGCGATTCTAGGTATTTTAGAATCCATAAGCATTTGTACGAAATCCAAGGCGGCTTGCTGCCGACCATCCGCGCGCTTAGCTGCGAAGTGTCTCGCTCCGGATACCGCTAAGTGCGTGCATGGTGGGTGGGCTATCATAAGATCGAATCCATTACCTATAATGTCCCGAATATCTCCAACATAGTGCGGGCCTGGCTTTTCTGTATCCAAGAGATCGCATGAAATAGCATCATGGCCCCGGGCTATAAACGCATCGCGTACCGTTCCGGAGAACTCACAAGCAATTAAGACTCGCATAATAGACTCCAATTGTTATACTTATTCGTATATCGCTTTTTTGCTAAGATTGCAAATTTGGTTAAGCGCTAATACAGATTGATTGCAAAATTAATGACTGCGCCAAGATTCCAGACTAGAAGCGCGCTAGCCGACATGCAGGCAATAAAGCCTAGCAGGTCCAGCCAAGGAATCCGGGCCTTGTGCGGGCTTGCTGCGGGCTTGGCGGGGTATAGCGGGGATATTGTCCCCGCCACCTTGAAGGACAAGCGCGCGCCCATTAGGACCAGTCCCGAATCGCTGCGCGAATCGTAGTCTTAGAATAGGGTGCGCCGTCCGGAGTCGCGTGGATTCCCATACCCTGAAGGTCGGAAAGAATACATCCCGCCGCAATATCCCGATTTAGCTTGTGATGCCGGGTGCATCGAATGACAAGATTATAGAGTCCTTCGTCATTCCCAAGCCAAAGACTCACATTCCAATGATTCCAATTCTTATGTCCATTATATGCTTTGTGCTGCGCCATGGTAGAGTCTCCGAGGTTTAAGTTAATCAATGTCGATAGATATTAGATAGGACGATTCGCGGGCTCAGTCAACAAGAGTCGCGATCAACATTCCAATTTCCTCACCCCGTAAAGAACGCAGATGATTCGACGCATACCAGGAGGAGGAGTCGCGAATCCACCACGCGGGGTTGCGATAGAACGCCTTGCGCATGGCATAGGGCAGGGATTCAAATACGATTGAACCATCTGGCAGATACGGGACTCCATCCTTATACAAGCCATGTAAACCGGCTTGCTTAGCCTCATGAATGGACTCCCAAACCTTAATGCCGCCTTTAATCAATTCTACTTTAATTCGCATGGTGAATCTCCTATTAATAACCAAGCCAAACCAACAAATCCGCCGCATCAATTTGCAGGCTCGACTCGCAATCCAGCCCGGAGTCGTTCAAATAATCCTCAAGACTCGTGCAATGATCCTCACACATAGCTCGGCTTGCATGGACTCCGAGCATTACGGACTCGCCTATTGATTGCGCATAAAATGCTTGGCCGGATGTAAATTGCGACATGGGTGAACTCCTATTGATAGGCAATAACTAGCTCGATTCGGCTTAGCTAGTCAAGCGATAGCTTGGCCTTAGTCGAGACATAATGCGCAAAATGTCCTGGAGTCTTGCGTGCTACCGTATGCAGGCAAGAAAGATCATGCCAGAATTTAGCGGATTCGTAGGTGGACTCAGTAACACGGATTCCATCCTTATAGAAGCGACTCGGCTTGTCGGAATATGTATGCTTGACTAGTTGGGCCATAGTGGATTCTCCTATTGATAACTAGGGTTTAGCATATCGGGCTGAGTCCTGCAACCCAAGCCCGATAGAATAAGCCCTATGCTTTGCAGGCTTCCCGGAATGTTTCCATATTAAACCGGGGATTCTCGGCTTGCAAAGCACGGCCCATTTGAGACGCAAAGGTATCGCGCGATATCGCCATATCTCCGGGCTTGTCCGAATGGAATTGGAACGAGTCGCGGATTACCTAGGCAATCAAAATATAGTCTTTTTTCGTCATGTGGATTCTCCTATTGATATGTGCAGTAATGGGGGATTAACTCCCCCATGTCAAGCCGAGGATTAAAAGAATATCATGCCATTTTTCCAATAGTGATTCGACTCCCATAATCCAATCTCGCAACCCCGGCCAGATTTATATATAAGATCGACCGACTCCGCCCATGTCGGAATTTCTTTATGCGCGGTATAGAAGATTCCATCCGGGCTTTTATGCGCCCAAACAATGTGATTCCGATACCACGAGTCGCGCTGCGCTTGCATATATCCATCGACATAGTACCTCACCCATGCCGGAGTCTTGGCCAAGGACTCCAAGATTACCCCATAGCGCTTATTGATATCGTCATGAGCTAGGCCAAACTCATGGGCGTGCCAGGACAGGCTATTGACGGACTCAACGGCACGATTACGGATTTTTAAGGCGGTTTCGACTCGCATGGGATTCTCCTGTTGATAGATAATAATTAGATGGATTCGCTTAGCTATTCAAGGGGGTGTTTAATCCCCTTCAAAATAGCGCCAAGAATTCGGCACGTCATAGGATTGTACTGATCCGTCCAATTCATCCAGGATTCCGGCGTTTGGGACGCAAGGGGATGCCATGCGGGCGGAGTCCGTAATGTGCGGGCTTTGAAAGATAAAGAAGTTTAGCGCGCCACCCAGCCAAGAAGAGGCATAATGGACTCCCTGATATACCCCGGACACGCTCGATTCGTCCGAATCGAAATACTCGCCAAGATTGTCCGGCAATTCGTCATCCTCGGATAGGGCATTCTCAGCCCGATATTCTTTAACAAAGTCATCCCATGAATGGTCCGTGAACTCCGAGCCATGCCCATAAAGGAGCGAATCAACCGTATCGGAATGCAAAGCCAGGGCGGAGATATAGCCGAAAGCGATTCCGGTCTCAAGATTGATATTCGTCGTCATATTGCGTGCTCCTCATTTGATAATCACTAGCTAAACTAGGCTGATTCGCTTGTCAACAAAGCATGTGCACTTATTTTATTTTTCTCTAAAAAGCGCAGTGCAGTGTATAAGGACTCAGATTGGCAGAAAAGATTGCTTGATAGGGTTGACCGTAGAATCAGCCTAGGCTAGTAATCAGATATCAAATGGAGTTTATAGAATGCAGGTTGAATCGCTAATTGGGCAGACTCTGATCTGCCATGTGACGGGCAAGCAATTCATTGGCGCGGTAGCTGGTTGCAGCACGAATTATGCTCGGGATTCCGAGGGGCGTATATTCTCAGACGCAGGAGTCGATATTCAGCAAAAACAGGACTTGCTAAATCGCAGCAAGCCATTTACGGGCTATATTTCGGGCGATGGCAAGAGCCTTACGGGCTGGAAGGGAAATCACTTGGGCGCGGTTATTTGGGCAAGCCCGGTGCGACTCGCACGCTGGAGTCACTTTCCTGGTAAAGCCTATGCGGCATATCGGATCCGAGATATTCATGGAGGATTCTGGCATGGGCGTTCAAGTCCGGGTCTGTGCATAAATATCCGCGCGGCTAAAAAATAATATTGGCTTGTCAGATAGGGAGTCCGACTCCCTATCGCATAAACCAATAGAGGAGTCTAAAAATATGGACATTGATATTACGCGATTCGTGCTGGATCTGGATCCATATGAATTTAGTGCGAGCTTTGCGGAGATAGGGCCTAATGCCGCGCGGATTACTTGGGGTAATGCAAAGGAGCAAGCCAAGGACTCGCCATTGCTTGAAAGTGAGGAGGAATTGCAGGCTTTGCGCGATCATGTGCAGGGAATGGGATTTGGCGAGGAAGTGCAGCAATACGGCGCGGAAGAATGCAATGCGCTATTTATTCAGCTCATATCCGGGGATATGCGAGAGTCCGGCATGGACGGGGATATGGAGTCATTTGACTGGGAGGAATACCACGAGCAATGCGAAGCAGGACAGCTAGCGGGCAGAATAGGGCAGTGGGATGACGGAAGGATCGGCTATTACCTAGGGGACTAGGAATCCGCATAGTGCGGGCAGGAGTCGGGTGGGAGTCTCAAGATTCCTGCCCTATTCTTATTTTCTGGAATAGGGCTATCGCGAGTCTCAAAAATTAGATTTGTCTCAGGTTTTGAGATAAAAGCCTTGAGCTGAGACAAGTCTGACTCTTTGGGTTTTTGCGGCCTGATTCTGGGAATCTGGACTCGATTCCTCGCGTGGGACAAATCTATATAATGCGCGCTGTCCTGCGGGAATCTTATTATCTGGATTCTCCCGCCTTATTTGCACGAATCCGTCTCGATTCCTGGGATTCTGTCTCGATTTTTGAGATTCTGCTCGGATTCTGAGATTGAATCCCACATTTTGAGACTTTTTGCACTTTTCTGGAGCAATCTCATCCTATGAGACTCGCGCGAACTCGCCAAACAATTCTCGGGCTTTCGCGCAATAGGCGGCATGGGCAAGCTCGGGATCAGTAAAGTACCCTAAATGGATTCTAACTCCGTTATGCTTAATTTGGGCCTTCCAAGCCTTATTTGACTCGTTCCAATGGACTCCCTTGAAGCCTGATGTATTATTCTGCGGGAGTCCCCTGTTAGCCCCATTTTGTTGCGTAGTGGCCAACCTGAGATTGTTCCACTTATTGTCTAGTGAATCTGTATTTATATGGTCTACTCCGAGTCTAGGCCACTCGCCAGTCATATAGATCCATGCGAGTCTATGGGCCTGATAGACCTTGCCATTGATACCTATCGCGCGGGTTGGACCCCCCCCAGGTCTTGCGGGCCGAATCTTACCCGCTATTGCGCCAGCCCGGACCCCTCCCCTCCCCCCAATCTTCCAGGTAAAGACTCCAGATACCGGATCGTATTGCAGAATCTCGCGCAAATATTCCGCAGAAAAATGGTTGACATGCTTAATGCAGCTAGTTAATGGTTGATCGGTCATAGAGTACCCCTAGAATTCAATTCATTCTAGTAATATCCTGCAAATAATACAAGCCCCCTCCCCCCTATCCAGCCTACAAAAAAGTTTCAGACTGGGCTTTACAGAATAAAATAGACCTGCTATCAATCATTCATCGAATAGACGCTGCAAACAAAAGGACCTAGCACAATGGAACAGAACAACCGCGCCGACATTCTCCGCCGCATCCGTGGCTTACTGGCAAAAACTACGGGCAATGGCTGCACCGAGTCGGAAGCACTTGCAGCGGCCAGTCTACTCGCTAAGCTAGTGGACAAATACGGCTTCACTCCTATTGACCTGGAGGAGCCTATGGAAAAATTGACGGAGATTCTTGTATCGGCCAAGGGTGCGAGTCCTGCCCTGCACTATGCGGTGGCGGTTTCGGAGTATTGCGATTGCCCGGTTCTGAATCGTAAATCGAGCGGCACGCTGGTATTTTTTGGAACTGAGGTGGATTCCATGCTGGCCGAATATCTTATGAGTCTGCTATCTCATGCGCATACTACGGGCTGGAAAGCCTACCTGAAAGCGGAAAGAATTGCAGGCAAGACGGGGGGCTCGGATAATAAGGAGCCCCCACCCCCTATGAAGTTTGTTAATTTAGTCGGCCAACGATTCGGATCGCTCCAGGTCATAGCGAGGGCCGAGAACCTCGCAGGAAAAATCACATGGATGTGTCGATGTGATTGCGGCGGAGAAACTAGATCCACTGGTGGCAATCTCAGGACGGGAACCTCAACAAATTGTGGATGTGTTCGTCGCGCTGGGTTAGCGGCTAGGAGTACCACCCACGGATTGGGGAAGCCCCCTGAATGGGGTAATTGGATTAGTATGTTAAAAAGATGCTATAATCCAAAGACTATTGGCTATAAATACTGGGGAGGTCGTGGAATATCTGTCTGCGATGCCTGGAGAAATGATTTTGGGGCTTTTTACCGGGATATGGGACCAAAGCCGAGCCCCAAACACTCACTCGATAGATACCCGGACAATTCAGGAAACTATGAGCCTGGAAATGTAAGATGGGCCACACAAAAGGAGCAAGTGGCCAATAGTAAGCGTTATTTACGGGTCCGCTAAGGACCCCCCTCTCTATCTGCAACCAACAAGCACAAGGATTAGAACGATGAACAAAGAGAGAATTGCCCACGTTATCGGGCTGCTAACGAATAGCATTATGGCCGAGAGCTGGGACTATGGGACCTGGGCGGAGGACTTTGATAAGGATGAGGAAGCCGGGACTGCCCTCCCCTCCTGCGGTACGACTGCCTGCGCGGCTGGCTGGATGGGCCTCAATGCAAAATGCAATGCCGAGGGCTTCTATCTAACCAAGCTCGGGATTCCAGCCTATAAGGAGCATCGGCAGACATCGGCAGTTTGCGCCTATCTGGATATTACCTACGATGATGCCTCGGGCATTTTCATAGACCTGCATGAGTCCTTGGGCGAGAATGAAGACGGGGAGCCACTGCGGGCTGAGGACGTGACCCCCGCCCACGTTGCCCAGGCCCTACAAGACCTGCTCAATCGGGGCTGATAAGTTACTTGGTACAGGGGGGTCCCCCCCCTCCTGTTCCTGACAAAATATCGGAGAGTATGATGAAATTCTTATTGACATATAGCGACCGCCTGGAGGCCAAGAGGCAGGGCTTCGCCCCGGCTGGCACGGTGGTACAGTTTACCACGCTGGAGGCCCTTCAGGGCTTCGCAAATGCCTCAGGGGTAGGGCAAGTTATCATCCACGGGGATGGGCATGTGCCTGATTGGCATTCCTGGTATGAGATCCAGGACCCGGAGGAGCGGATGTAGAATCATATCGTCCTGGACCTCCCCCCTGATTGGTGGGAGATGACCTGGATTGAAGTCTATAATGGATATAGGGAATAGAAGCATGGTGCAGGTAGTCGGGAAGGATCAAACTCTAATCAAGCGGATTACGTGCAGGCATTGCACGAGTATCCTGGAATATATCCCGAGCGAGGTCCGGAGTCGGACGGTCCGGGACTATGGCGGGGGCTCGGATGAGCTGCGCGAGATTACTTGTCCTGGGTGCGGAACGGACGTGCAGGTCCGATAGGGCTTCTAATTCAATCAACTTTTCCTATACATGGAAATTTTTTAAGAGGATATGACTATGATTAAGTTTGATATGGTGACACTGAACTACCCCAAGCTGATGCACGCTATGGGCAGGCTGTCGGACTATAGGGTCCTGTATTGCGGTGGGCAGGGCTATGCGGTGATTCGGATGCTGGACATTGAGGAGAATGCGAGTTCCCTGCTGTTCTCCGTGGCCAGCGTGGAGAGCAAGACGGCGCGGGGTTGGGATACTAAGCAAGAGGCGCAGACCATTGCGGACTTCCTCAATAGCACGATTGTAGCGGGCTAGAACGTGCTCAAGGCCCTTCTGGCTGGGATGATCCTGGCCCCCCTCCCTACGAGGTCCGGGCGAACTCCCCATACAGTTCTGCAACCTTGGTGCAATAAGCCGCATGGGCGTCTTCCGGAGTCCTGAACTCCCCGAGTATGATCTTCCTGCCCTTGAAACGTACAGCGGCTCTCCAAGCAGCATGAGATGGGTGCCAATAGACTCCTTTGAATCCGGACTTATTATTCTTCTGGGGGCCTCGATTGGCTTGGTTCTGGGACGTGGTGGCGAGTCTGAGGTTATTCCAACGATTGTTTAACGAGTCTGTATCAATATGGTCGATCTCCAGGGCGGGCCACTCGCCAGTCATATACAACCAAGCAAGGCGGTGGTTAAAATACGACTTTCCGTTTATCCGTATAGATAGTCGTTGCTTAGGCTTATTTGTGCTTTTAGAGCCTGCTTGGGCTCCAGGTATAGCTCGATTCCCCCTCCGCACCTTCCAGGTAAAGACTCCTGTTTCCGGATCATAGTGCAGAATCTCCCGCAATAAATCTAGCGTAAGATGGTTGACAGGCCCCACCTTAATGGGTATTGAATGCTCAGTCATGATCCGGCTCTCCGAGGCTATTTAGTTTAGGGTTCGGATCATACTAAAATAAGTATGATTAATCAAGTTATTGGAATTCACATGAAATACCTATTGTTGGCTGGACTTGCAGCCCTGATTCCTACTTCTGGGCATGGTCAAACTCCGAGTCAGGCTGATGTGGCCTATACTGATCAATGCCTTGTGGCGGTGGCCAATGGACTGGAGCTGAATCATCCAGGCTGGCATCTAACCCGGCTGAGCAAGGGAGGTGCCGAGCCGGTGGCCTACCAATTGGTCCAGCAATACGGGGACCGAGATAAGGCTTGCAGAGTCGGGGCGGAATGGCTTATGGATTTGGCTACAAGGTTGGAAGGTTAGACATGAATTCCGAGGATTTGGTTAAGGGGGTCCGGGCTGGGCGTATGGCTGGCAGGACTATGCTGGAGATAGCGAGGGACCTGGGCGTGACCTACGGGGTTGTCTCGGGGGTCATCCAGAGGAATAA
>Ga0182024_10008227_pt1 | contig 22113 bp, 26 predicted proteins | sample P32metaG_FD_120480 | JGI IMG/M metagenome (GOLD analysis project Ga0182024, IMG submission 120480) | Permafrost microbial communities from Stordalen Mire, Sweden - P3-2 metaG (Illumina Assembly) | ecosystem: Environmental > Terrestrial > Soil > Wetlands > Permafrost | place: Sweden: Stordalen...
CCGATTCATACTTCGCTTCGAGCTGATCGTCGATATAGGCGTCCGCAACCTCATTTGCGATCTGCGCGGCACGATCGGGGCTAAACGACCGGAAGCCAATCACGATGATATAAGTCAGACCGACACGCCGGACATCCAATCGACTTTGAAATGTCGCAACCGCACTACGCTTTAACGCGAAATCTGAACTAGGCCCGTTTGATGAAAACAATCCTGTAATAGCGCCTAACAACATGCTAACAAGTCCACCGCTGGGGTTTACGAATTCAGGTTCCTCGATAAGGTGCAGCTTATTGATGACGGCCAGCGCGATCGTTTCGGACTTTAATATCTCGACTTGGGTCTCGACCATGCTCGCATCCATCGGCATATCGTTGACCATCGACTGCTGCTGAAACAGCTGGACCTTCTTGGTGTCGATGATCATGGTAGCATGGGCCGTGTAGCTGGATGGCGTGGTGAGGACATAAACAAAGCCCATCGCAATCGCTATCCCGGTCGCAAGGACAATCACCCAATATCGCCGCCGAAAGAAGCCTAAAATGGATTGAAATGTTTCGGACGGAGTTGCCGCCTCGTCGGTAGTTTCAATGTTCCGGACAGACGGAGGATACTCGGGCTGGAGGATATTCATTTATTCGACCTACCGATCAGAGCCGGTCATGTGAAGCCAGGGGTTGTCCGCGGAATTTTAAATGGCAGGGAACGCGATGGCCTACACCACTCGTCCTTTCCGTGCTCACAGGTTCGTTAGCACAAGGTAATCTCGCTGCAAAGCAGCGCATCGCCGGCCTCTTTGCAAAGGCTTAACGCTCGCAGGCCCACAACAAAAGCCGCTGACACAGCTGTTTACAGGACACGATACTGGCGTGATCCGCGAACAAGCAGGCGTTTGTCGAAAACGGGTTCCGCGGAGCCCTCCTACACTTTGCCGCTGCCGACAGAATCACACCCCGGTCAGTGCGAAGGGCTCACACTCGTCGCCCCTGGCGTCCCCGCAGCAAAGCTAAACGTAGGGAAAGTATCCGGCGTATTCTTGGCGAATGTTGTGAGACTCAGTGCGCTGCCGGCAAAAAATCCCCCAAGGCCCGAAGTCGTGCTGGTCCCCTCTTCGCCACCACCACCACTACCACCGCCACCACCTACCCCGCCGGACGCGGCGAGTTGGATGTCACCACCCACGACGGCCTTGAACGAGGCCAGCGCGGGATCGCTTCGCGACGTAAGAACCGCGACCTGGATGTCGTTCGCATAGCTTTGGTCGGTGCGCACTGCCATTTGGGCGACTTGCCCGAGCCCGGTGCCGATTGCGGTCGCTTGATCCGAATTGGCGCTCGCGAGTAATCCGACCAGCGCCGTCAGCGTCGCCGGGTCCGACGCCGCGAGATTACGGACTTGCACAATTAGGGCAGGCCCGCCATTCGGATACTGCGTCAGTAGCGCCGCCGGGTCGGCCAGGAATTGCTGAACGGTCTGCGCCGGAAGCGCCTGTTGCGATGAATAGACCGCCGCCGTGGCCGGCGAAACCGGGGCCAGGGCGCAACTAACGATCGCGGCTCCTAGTAGAGCGCACAGAACCGGTTGGAACTTCCGCATGGGGACATCTCCAAGTGTGCAATACTGCTAACACAAATGGATACGGCATGCCAATGCGGCAGCCTGATCCGGCGCGGCAGCCAGCAGGATGGAGCCAGAAAAAGTCCGATCATCCTTAACCCACCAAGCTGGACCGACCGGGCGGTGCTGATGCGATAGCCGAGTCGGGCTCCCACGCGGAGAAGCCAGAATCCAGCAGCAATTCAATAGTATAATCAGCACCCGATGAGATAATGCTATCGCACAAGGGTATCAGCCGAAAGCCAATCGCCGCCGGATCGGAATGGTTCCTGCCAATGTTGACGAGCGTGCTGGCGAAACAACCATTCAAGCGCTGTCGGGAGCATACGAACTCCGCTTGACCCGGAAACGAGTAGGCGCTTCGAGAGGTCGTTTGTCGCCGAGCCGCACATTACGACAGCACGGTGCCAGCGCTCTGTTTCGGCACCATGCTACTCATCGGTGGCATGTTACCAGGGCTCTTTCGGCTCCGGTCACTAGGAAACGACTGTGCAAGACCAGCACCGATCAGAGACAGCGCCACAATAGCGTAACCGGGAATCTGCAGCGTGAAATCAATCAGCGAATGCAGCACCGCTAGCGTCGAAACTGCTAGCGCCGCTACTGGGGTTACGAGGCCGCGCCGCCGGACAAGTGCGCCGCGGATCAGCACAGCAAAGATCACAATCCAAACGATGACGATAAGTGCGGCAATGGGCACGCCCATATCGGCCGCTATTTCGAGCAACGTGTTGTGAGCCTTGTCCCAGACCCCCCAGACCGGGACATTCGGGCTTCGATAGGCCGGAAACGCGGAGGCAAAAGTGCCCTGCCCCGTTCCGAGCCACGGATGGTCAGCGATCAAACGCAGGGTCGCCCTGTATGTCTCAAGCCGGCCCTCGTCGGCAAGGCCTTGGGTGTCGAACCTGGCGTTGACCCCCCCTCCCATGAGTTGCAGCAGAATGAGCGCAACCGCGCCGCCGCCGGCAAGCGCGGTCACGAGCCCAGTCCAGCGCGGCAAGTCGCGCCGGAAGAACCCGGTGAACGCCACAATGAGCGCCAGCAGCGAGAGTACGGTTGCTCCGCGCGAGCCGGTCATGAACAGAGCTGCGAGGCACAGAAACAGCATTGCCAAGGCGACGACGGCCTTTTTCGGCATGGCGGCGAAAAGCCGGGCCGGGATCGCCTTCCACTCAAGTGGCCGTTGCGGCATCTCAAGCCGCACCCGCTCCCAGAGCATGACCGACCACACTATTGCGCAGGAGCCGAAATAAGCCCCCGCGGTGTTGCGATTGATGAAAGTCCCGGTAACTGCCTCTAGATAGGCCTCTTTATCGCGCCAAAGGATGTGAGTCGGGTCGAAAAGGTGTGCGAGAATGCCATAGATCGCGTAGACGGCGCCCGACCAGGCAATCACTTTGATGAGCTGCCGTGCCCGCCCCCCATCCGTGCCGACCAGAAAGCCACAGGCGATCGCCAGCATGCAGACCAGGGGTCGGCCCAGCTCGAACCAGGGCTGGTTGCGGGCGATCGAGACCGAAGGCGCAAGCGGCATGCCGAGCGCCTGCTGGGCCTCGTGCCAGATCGGGGCCGACGTTGCGACCGCAAGCCAGGGATGGTCGGCAAGCTGCTCGTGCAGCACCAGCGCATAGGCGGCCACCACGATCCCCGCCAGGCCGGCGAGCGCGAATTGGCCGACGCCAAGCCCGCGCACCGGTACAATTACGAGGCAGGCACCGAGCACGATGCACCAGAATGCGACTGTCGTCCCTTCGTTCGAGCCAAACGGCAGCGGCGCGAGGGCGACAGTCGCGAATAGCAGCCAGGACGAGATTCTAGCCGGCCAGCCGAACCTGGCTCGTTGTTGCGTCATCCCGGCACCATGCGGGAGCGTCCGTCAGATGACTGTCAACGAATGGCGCTGTCGATTCGCCACGTCTCGATATTGACGCCGGTCGCTGCGACGTTGTTGGGGACGCTGATCAGCGCGTTGAGGAACGTCGTGAACTTCTGTATCTCAACCGACTGCGCGTTGGCGGCGAAGATGACATCCTTGTTGTGCATCTGCACCTTGGTCGCGAGGAAATAGCCCGCCGGATCGGCGAAGCTCACCGCATAGACGACTGGCACGGTCGGCCCGTCCATTTTCGAGCAGTCGACCCCAAGCTTCTCAGCGAGCTCGCGCGGCTCACGCCGATACAGGAATACGGAACCAGGATCGGCCTGGAGATCAAGCAACCCGCCAGAGGCCGCGACAGCCTCAGCAAGCGTCATCCGCCAAGCGGAAGACTGGCTGCCTGCCGAGAACTGGAACTGACCCTGCTGGCCGGAGGCTCCGAAGGCCAGATAGGTTTGCGGCTCCTTGTAGAGATAGATCGTGTCGCCGGGCCAAGCCCAGATGTTGTTGCCCGGCTCATAGACCAGCGAGCCGAACGGAACGGAGCCCCGGTGGCCGTTGCGCTCCAGCACAACCCACAAATCCTGGCCCTGATCCCTCAGGCCGCCGGCGCGCGTGATGACGTCGAGAAGATGCTCTCCGGCGGGCTGCGCCGGAATGCGGCCCGTTTGGGAAGTGATTAAATTGTTCACCTCACCGATCACGGTAATGAGCGAAGTATTCTGGGTCACCAGAGCCACCACCGCCTGCGGCTCGATTGCCCGATTCTTGATCCGGTCGACAATCTCCTTCTCTACCTGCGAGGGCGTCTTGCCCGCGGCCGGCACTAGGCCTGCATAGGGGACGGAGATGAAACCCTTGGTATCGATCGGCTGACTCGGTAGCGTGACGAAATTACCCGGACGCACGCTTGCCTCGGCCGGAATAAACAAGCCACCGGCCGCGGCCTCAAAAACGGTGACGGCGACAACGTCGCCAATCCCGAACCTGATCTCGGGCGGCGGACGATGGTCACCGAACAGCGCGGTGAGCGTCTGAGGTCCGTACTCGTCCAGAGTCTGGACGACGGCGGGCGTGAGCTGGACGAATCCGTAGGGCGGCCCGTTCCACGTCGTGCCCGTCCGGACAGCGATTGCGTTCGGCCCGTCCGCAGGCAATATCCCGAGCCCGCAGCCAGCGGTCAGGATCGCCCCGCCGATGACCAAAAACGCCGCGAAACGGTTACTGACTCCCCACATGCCCCAATCTCATGTTCGCCCTAGAGCCACGCTAGCATGTGGGAATGACAAGCCAATGCTAAACCCCCTGAAGTTCGCGATTCATGGCTAAAATATAGCAATGCGTAGCCAAAATGATACACTTGCTAGTACCACTGCCCTCGGGCGAGTTCCGGCGGAGGATGGAGCTTGGTTGACCGCTGCGATGAGGCCCGACGCGCAGGCTACCGGCGCCGAATAGGCCCAATTCTTGCCGCTGGACTTGGCCTATTTGCCGTAGCGGCATTGGCTGATGTCCCGCCCGTACAGTCAACTGCCGCCTGGCGTTTCCTGCGGACCGCCAACCCGCGCGGTGGCCCGGATGCGATATCAATGAGCCACACCGCCGACGCTATGCGGTCCGACCTGGACTTGGCGGGGCTGATGCTGCGATGCGGCGAAATAGGAACCGACGTCATTATCGTCGTTATCTCACCCTTCCCGCCTCGCGCGCATCCCAGCGTGATCATTGTCGCAGACGGCAAGGAATGGCGATTCGAAGCGCGCGTCCTATCTGCCGGCGCAGAGTTGCTGCTTCCGGCGGATGCGGCGTATCTCGTGGCCGGACCATGGCAATCTGTGCACGAGCTTGCGATTAAGATTTCATCGCAAGATCAATCCATCGGCGGGGTGATCCCGATTGATGGCCTTGGGCCCGCGCTGGTCAAACTTTCCGCCAATTGCCCCGCTGGCTGATGACAAGCGCAGCGGGTTGGTCTGCCTCGGCGAAAATTTATCTATCAATCAAATGATTCGTTAGCGAGGCGTTAACGGGTGGCATCGCAGCATGGCCAAGCCAGGAGTTGCCTCGATGTCAATGCTCGCCCTGTTATCATTTCTGATCGGCGCCCTGCTCGGGATGAGATTCAAGGTCCTCATCCTCATTCCCATCGGCCTCGCGATCACCGCTGTTGTCGTGATCGCGATCGCTCGGGGCGACGGCCTATCCACCATGTTACTCGCGGAGGCGCTAGTGTTATGCTGCCTCCAGATTGGCTACCTCGGCGGATTGTTAACGCGCTACATGCTTGTCCTGGCGCGGGCCGCATCTATGCGCAGGTCATCCCTCCAGGCCAACTCGGCCCGCTAGGGCAAACGATTCCTCTCAGAGAATCACTGGGCCAGATCGGCGTCAACCGAGTAACGCGGGTAGCTCCGCAGCCGGCCCAAATAGTAGTGCGGCTCGGTCGTATCAAAACTGCGCGGATCGAAGCGGACACCGTAGGTCGATTCCAATTCCCGGTGGCGGTCGTAACTTACGTGAAGGCAGCCACACCTGCCACACCAGCTCGCGGGACCTTGGATCCGTGGAAGCTGCAAATCCGCCGCATTAGCGGATTGGGGCACCACCAGCGCGCCAGCGGCGGTTAGCATTCCCACCACAAGTGCAGCTATTATTCGCTTCGACATTGACGAATCTCCCTCGATAGCGAGTTCCCAACGGCATCCAACACGCAAAGTAAGCTATGCTATAGAATCTTGCAATTGCCATTAAGTTGCTTTGCCGGCATTCCGGGCCGGTTTGTATGCTGGCGCCGGAGTCTCCGTCTCGTGGCGCGACTTCGACGAGGGAACCACTGCTCGGCAGGAACTGTATTTGCGTCGCGCGCTTGTGTGAACAACGGGTCCGTGCGAGTTCTGGCCACCCATCAAAGTCAGATTCCAGCGTGTCGACAACCCGTTTTATCCTTGTCACATTGATCTGCGCTTCACCCATCATCCTGCTGGCGGATGGGCTGATTACACAAGGTCTCGTGGCTTGTACCGTTGCGGCAGCGTTGGGCATTGCAGCCCGAGGCCTGCGCCCGGGTGAAAGAGCGTTTCTCGTGTCCATCATTCTTCCGCTGGGCGCCGCTGTAGCGGTTCCGGCGCTGCTGATGCTGATCCAGGTGCTTCCGCTCAGAGGACTAGCCCACCCGATTTGGACCAGCGCGGAGAAAGCTCTTGGACATCCGGTCGCGGGCGCAATCAGCGTCGATCCGGGCGTCAGCGTCATCGCGCTCGGCCAATATCTTTCTACGGCCGCGGTGGCATTGTTGTCCGCCGCAGTTGCGGTAGATCGCCAGCGCGCCGAATGGGTCTTATTTGCGCTCACCGCCGCGGGTGCCGTCATTGCGTTGAGTGTGCTGGCGCATGACGTCTTCTTTCCTGGCGTCGGGTTTGGCGCATTACTGCAGGCACAAGCCATCGACTGCACGGCGATGGGAGCAATTTTTGCCAGCGCGGCCTGCATCCGTACGATCGAGCGCTACGAGACCCGCCGCTCAAGCCCGCAGCGATCGGTGCCGACTTTGCTGCGGACCGGCGCGGCAAGCGCCGTCGCGCTGGCGATTTGCGCTGCGGCGTTGATCCTTAGCGCGACGTACTGGACGCTTTTCGCGTCGGCATGCGGCCTTGCCGCTCTCGCATGCGTATCGATCATCCGTCGCTTCACGCCTGAACCTTGGGGCGCCGCGATGATCGCGGCGCCGGCCTTGGGCGTCGTCCTTCTATTGTTAGCATACCACCCGCCGGAGCGCGGCAGAAGCCTGCCACTTGTCTTAGCACCTATCTTAGCACCGGCGCCTTCCGCTTCGCTCACGGCCTTGAGCGAACGCGTGCTCGCGGATGCGCCGCTCGTTGGCACTGGCGCCGGAACGTTCGCCTCTGTCGCGCCGATCTATCGTGAAATAGATGACCCACCGCCTGGTCCCACGGCTCCTACCGCGGCTGCGGCCGTCGCTATCGAGGTGGGCAAGCCAATGTTTTTTCTGATCGCGGTGGCGACGGCGGCCGCTATCTTCATCCTGTTGCGAGCCTCGTTGCGGCGTGGGCGCGATTCGTTTTATGCAGCAATGGCTGGAAGCTGCCTCATCACGCTCCTGCTTTTGGCCTTCACAAACGCCGGCCCGTTAGGAACGGCAACCAGCTTGATCGTCGCCGCCGCGCTGGGTCTCGGATTTGCGCAAAGCAAAAGTCGCACGCCGCAACCTTAGGCGTCACCGCATTAGTCGGACGCCATCGCGGTGCGGATTGCGCTAGGGGCGCTAATGGTCGCCCAGAATTTCGGATTTTGCGGCGACTCGATTCGGAGCCACTGATACTGACGGTATGTCATCGCTACTGATCGGATATTGGCGTTCAGATTATCGAGCACCAAGTCGACGTCCTTTGTACGCACGACGAGAACGAGGTGATGCTCGCCGGATGGAACAACAACCTCTGACAGTAGCAACGCTCGTGACGGCCAGCCGCGCGCCAAGAGTTCATGCCGCTTGGTAACGGCGTAGTCCTTGCAGTCACCGACTGCCGGGGAGATCAGCCACTCCTCGGTTGCGCCACCGTCGATGGCAGCCTGAGGGACGATGTTTCGATTAACTGCGCGATTGACAACGTTGAGCTCGTTCCAACGCTCCTGCGTCAGCGCAATGTTGCGATGGCGGAAATCGATCCCGTGAACTTCACAGTCAAGCGGATAGCGCAAGCAAAACAGAGTATGCCCTACGGGAGGCAACACCGGAGTATGGAGGCGAATTTGCTCAAGCCCGAATTTGAGGGGGCGCGACAGCCCGGAAAATGAAAATGCAGCTTCCGAGACGGAGGCCCAAAACACGACCGCGGTCATCGTGACAGCGGTTGTGACTAACACCAAGCCTTTGAAGGTTTGACGCATTGCCCTTAATCCCATCCCGAACTGTCGGGAAGGGATACAGACAAAAAACTGCGGCTCCGTTCACCCTATTCCCGCAAATCAATACAAATTCGATATTTGCGGGCAGGAATTTGGTAACCTAACCCAGAGCCTTAATGTAAGCTGTTTTATTGGGCAAGGAGGCCGAAATATCGGAGGGCAGCGCCTTGAGGTGGAAGGTACGGTCATCGAAAGCGCTAAGGGCGCGGCCCTCCGTCCCCGTTGGTACACGCATCTATGCTGTCGGCGATGTGCACGGCCGCGCCGACCTGTTGTCCAAATTGTTGATGCGCATTGACGACGATCTGAAAGCACGTCCGATCACTCAATCGATTCAGATCTTCCTTGGCGACTATATCGATCGCGGAGCGAGTTCGCGTCAGGTCATCGACCTCCTGATAGGGCGCCGCAAAGGGCATGATACGCTGTTCCTTGAGGGCAATCATGAGGGCTATGTGTCGCGGTTCCTGAGCGATCCAACAGTGTTAACTGAGTGGAAGCAGTTCGGCGGCATCAATACCCTTCTGTCTTATGGTGTGACTCCTACGAGCCGTAACGACCCTCAGTCTCAGCACGAAGTGGGTAGAGCCTTTGTTCAGGCCATGCCCGATAGCCATCGCGAGTTTATGCAAGGACTTGCACTATCATTTACCTGCGGAGACTTCTTTTTCGCCCATGCAGGCGTACGCCCCGGAATTCCGTTGCAAAAGCAGCGCCCCAAGGACCTGCTCTGGATCCGTGACGACTTTCTGTTGCACGAAGAGGATTTTGGGAAGGTCGTGGTGCACGGTCATACGCCGACTGCTGAGCCAGAAATTCGACCAAACCGCATCAATATTGACACCGGCGCCTACGCGACGGGCCGGTTGACTTGTCTGGTGTTGGAGGGTGATAAAATTAGTTTTCTTTGACGGCAAGAGGATCGCGTGTAACAGCTTCGGATCGTCGTCGTCCTTGATTTGAGCATTCAATGAATGAGCCGCCGCATATTGCGTTTCGCCTGACGACGTTGTTGTTTGCCTCGCTGCTCGGTTTCCAATCCATATGGCTTTTGATAACGGAGCTTTATCAACCCGGCATCTATCGATTGCCGACCAATCCCGCGGACGCAATCAAAGCGCGAAACGGGCGCGGCGACGCCGCCTTGGCGGCTATGATCGGTGCGATACGCGGAGATCTGTGGGCAGAATCGGCCTACACCTACGCGTATCTGCTGTTCAGTGAAAGCGCAGAGACGGCAAACGAGGGCCTTACACTGTCGTTGGCACAGGCACGCGCAGCGCTCGACCACGCCCTCGGTGACGCGCCTCACGAATCCGGCGCTTGGTTGCTTCGCGCTGGACTAAGCTTGCGTTATCCATCTTTCGGATTCAACGCCCTCGAGGCTCTGAAAATGTCCTATTATACCGGACCGAGCGAGCAAGACTTGATGCCACTACGCTTAAGAGTGGCGGTACAATTGGTCTCTTTTGACGACATTGAAATTCGTCAATTCGTCAGGCGAGACGTGCGTCTGCTCCTAGCGCGAAAGCAGAAGCCCGCAATAGCCGATGCTTATAACGCGGCCTCGCCGTCCGGAAAGCGTTTCATCGAACAGACCGTCAGTGATATCGATCCATCTGCTCTCGGTTCGCTTCGAGGCGGCGTGCAAAAACAATCCTTACCGGACTGAATGCAGCTCTTTCGATAAACGAGGTCAAAAATGACGGCACAACTATGCGGGTGATAATCAAAAAGTTCGCGTCCGACAGCCAGCTCAGTTGGGAGGCATCGCGAATTTTCACAGCTGCTCGCTTCGCTGCATGGTGTTTGGCGACAGCTATCATCGTGTTGTCAGTCGTTCCTCCCAGTTTGCGCCCTGAAACCGGTTCGCCTCATTTCCTTGAGCATTCCGCAATTTTTGCATTTACTGGAGGTGCATTTGGCCTGGGCTACGGTCGAAGACTTGGCTCGCTAGCCATTTTGCTGGTGACTTTCCCGGGTTGTGTTGAGATCATGCAACTATTCGTGCCGGGCCGTCATGCGCGCCTCAGCGATTTCATCGTCGATACTATTGCAATGTGCGCAGGCTTGATAAGCGTATCGCTAGTCAGACAGAGTCGCACGCGTTAAGTCTAAAGCACGACGCACTGCGACCATTAGCGCCACGCGGTTTCCACAACATCCATTTGGCCCGGGCGGTATAGCCCGGGCGGTAACAATGGTATACTTATATGCTTTTGGTTGCCGTGGAATAAAATGCCGATGTCCGCATGGCGCAGAACGATCGCGCTTTGTCCCCCGATTACGCTACGGGCGTTCGTCGTCGGCTTTTGGCTCATCGGACCGATCGTAACTTGGCCACCAAGCTCGTTGCGTGCCGAAGACCTCACATTTCCACAGATCATCAAGGTAAAATATGAGGCTTTGGATCCGCGGGTCGGTGGCCAGTTCATCATTTGGGTCGAGCGAGAGAAAATTTGGTACGGGCTAGACGCCAAAGTGTTTCCAGCCGCCCAATCGGTGGACGTTAGCCACATAACGCCCGCACCAGGTACGACGACAATTACCTTCATCACTGTGACGGGAATCAATTCGACGGTTCCCGACTATTTCCATTTGTCCGGGAACATCCGCTTCAAGGTCTCAGGAATGAGGATCGTATCGAGCAACATTCCGTAGTTTCTTGGTGCAACCTAGCATGAGCACCCGTGCACCTGGGAACGCGCACTGATGAAGCGGCCCGCGGATGAGCGGCGTCAAAGCAACGAACTCGCGGCGGCCGCGGCTGCGACCGCAAGTTCCGAGCAGTCATTAGCCGCGCTAAAATAGCCTGAAAATCCGCAGTATGATGGCACAAACGCCAGAAGCGCTCGAATAAGGAACCGCCTACGTTACGGACAGAAAAAACCCCGACCGAGGCTGGCCGGGGCTAAAGTTTGAGCACGGTGCACTCCCAACTCACGTCACCCCCTCCCGTGAGATAGGCCCGGACCTCCTGCAGGCGCTGGTGGCGTTTACGCCATAATACCGAAAATGCGGGCCTTTCGCGGGTATGGAACACACGGGCGCAGGCATTGCTCACCGTGACGGATCGCGCATGAAGGCTTATGCCTTTTTCAATTTTGCTGGCGACGACGTCGAACAACTTCCCCCAGTCCAACTTCCTCAGCGGCTCGTAGCCGAATCAGAGTTACTTCTCAGTCATCTCGAAAGAGCCGTCCCAATCAGATGGCAGGGAAGCTCTTCGCATGGAACTGATCCGCGACTCGAAAAGAGAATAGCAAGTATCAAGCTCCGTAATCCCAATGCCACGACACTTAATAATTAAGCGTTCAGCTTCATCCCATCTCTGCTGACGATATGCTGCCAAAAACTCGGCGTGTGCGTGTCCGAGACGTTGAAGTTGCGACTCCTCTCCTCCCAGCAGCTGCTGAAAGGTATAAATCTTCTCTGGTCGTTTGCGACCCTTGACCTGAACCATGTCCAATTCGAGGACCGGAAAGTCTGGACTCAATGCACGCTGCCCCAAGGCCGCACTGACGCCATACATCTTCGTGAGGCCTTCAAATCGCGAGGTCACGTTAACTTCGTCCCCGATGGCCGAATAGTCGAACCGCATCGTTGATCCCAGATTCCCGACACAGCACTCGCCGCTATTGAGACCGATCCCTATGCGCACGCGTGAGAACGATCGCTGCGTCGACTCTGCATTCATTCGCCACCGGTCGTTCAATTCATCCATTTTTTTAGCCATCGCAATCGCAGCGCTGCACGCGTGAGTTCTGTGGTCCGGATCATCGAGAGGCGCATTCCAGAACGCCATGATCGCGTCGCCCATGTACTTGTCTATTGTACCCCGCCTATCAAGTATGATCTCGCTCAAAGGAGTCAGAAGCTCGTTTATAAAATGCGTCAGCTCGGTAGCCGTCAGACGCTCCGAGATCGAGGTAAAGTTTCTTACATCGCAGAACAGCAAAGTAAGCTCACGTTGCTCGCCACCCAACTGTAATTTTTTGGGATTTGCGATAATCTCCTGGACGACGGTTGGAGCTAGATAACGACCAAAGGCAGTGCGAATTTGGCCGCGCTGCGCCTCGACCGCCTGATACGTGTAAAATGTAATCCCGGCGGTGATGATCCCAACAACGAGTGCCGGGTACGATGGGTCGAACAAAAGATCGAAGTAGCGATACGCCGCCCAGCCTCCGAACATAATTAGCCCCATTGCGAACAGACCAATGGCAGCCGCATATTTCGCGAAAACCCGCGGCAAGATGACAGCGAGGGCGATACCGAATATCAGAATGACGAACTCCTCGAGCGCAAGGGCATAATCAGGCCGCGTGAGGAATTGACCAGTTAGAAGATGCTCGAGGACCTGCGCGTGTATTTCGATACCCGGAATAGCCGCATCTAGAGGAGTAGCGCGCAAATCCAGCAAGCCCGAAGCACTCGTGCCAACGAGAATGATGCGCCCATCGATTTCCTTGGACGAGATTTCCCCAGCTAGTACCTTCCAGGCCGGCAAATAGGTCGATTTGTCGAACTGGCGGAATTTCAGGTAAATCCCACCGGCTCCATCGGTTGGTACTTCGACCTTACCGATACGAATGTGATTAAGCCCGGTGGATTGTCCGAAAGCCGTTTCGCCGCTCGCATTTGCTGATTTGATGACGTAGCTCGATGCCCCCTGGGCAACCCGCAACGCTTCCGCGTCAATCGACGGCACAAGTTCAGAGCCAAGTCGATACATGAGCGCGATGCGGCGGACGATCTGATCGCGATCAGCCAACCAATTGTAAGCGCCAATCCCCCGCGCGGCTTGCTCGAACTCCGGCAGGTTTCGACTTGCAACGTTAAAGTCAACTAGGAACGGACGCGGGTCATCGCCGGCCGTTGCAAAGCCTGCCTTTTTGGGAAGCGTTGTGCCGACGCCGTCCCCGAGTGCTGCGGCCAGCACGCTCGGCGAACCTTTCAGCGCCTCAGCAAAAATCTGATCATTGGTAGGGTGTTCGGCAATCACACTGGATAACAATTGCGCATCGGCCGGCGACAACCGTTTGGCAACTTGCTCAAGTGACGTGGCGTCAGCTTCAGCAAATAGCACGTCAAACGCAACGACAGCGGCACCTTGAGATGTCAATATCTGCAGCAATTTCGCAACAGTTGTCCGCGGCCAGGGCCACTGACCGATTTTAGAAAGGGAAGCCTCGTCAATATCAACGACCCGAATCGGCAGATCGGGGTCATAGGTCCCCGGATCAAACTGCTGATAATGGTCGAAAGCAACAAGGCGCAACGCACGGACAAAAAACGGATCAAGGTAGCGGATGGAGATCGCCGCTGCGAGAAGCGCGACGATAAGGGCGAAGTAAATGAGACGATTTTGCAAACGAGCCATTAGATCCAGCCAGCGTTTCCTAAATAGACAATATTGGTCGAAAGGAAATGGAAGGTCTTATGACAGTAGCCCCACCGACTGGTGGAGACCCGTCCACGACCTGTTCAGATTTATCATGCTTCAAACCTAAATTCAGTGGCAAGTGGTGGCAAAGTGTGAGATTTCTGCATGCCTTGCATTGAATGCAAGGCCAGGCGCGCATCATCAGAGGGCGTCGCAGAAAACCTATTGCACTGAGCCGCGGGCCGCGAGTCGGGCTATGGCGATTTGGTTATGATGGTCGGTGCACCGATCGGAAGCGTTCCCGCGCGACGCCGATAGCGATCCAATCCGACCCGAAATCCTGTCCAGTTCGACACAGATCTGCCGCCGGCACGTACTTTCTTCCCTCAAGGTCCCGATATCCGGACTTTTGCGCCGATGCCGAAGCTGTGCGGTGCTGTAGCCACCGCGCGGCAGCAGTTCAACAAGATAAGCTATGCGTCGACAGGGTAGACCCCACGATCTGTCGCATCCGAACCTCTTTGATCGGCCGCCGCATCACTTGCTGTTGCGCATTCGCTTGCGCCAATGTTTGGTGCGCCGATTCACTGTGCTTGCACCGACGTTGAGCATCCGAGCAACCTTATCAAACAGATTGTGGACCGCGTCGGTCGAATGCTTCGCTCTGGGTCCACAGCTCAATGCCCAGGTTCTGAATTGCTTCGATCTTCAGATATAGGGCAAGCGTTCTCCGCGCTGTTAGGTGCGCCAGTTTGAAGAACCCGCTTCTTTGCGCCAGCTCTTTGGCCTTGGCTTTGCGTTGCTCAGACCATCCTGAGGTTGCCCGCGATGCTGCCCATGTCAGGCCGCGCGTCCACGGAAGTCCAAACCGGCTTCGATATTCATTCGCGCTCATATCGTGCTTTGCGGCCAGGTGCGTCCCAACCCGACGAAACCGTTGTCCACAGCGTCGACACCTAATCGTCTTTCCGCCGAAATACCGCGCGACTTCTCGGCGTGTTTGAAAAGGAAGCGGAGTCTCTAGTTCGCATCGGCATCAAGGTCATCCTGAAAATGCTCTGGATCAAACAACTTCGTTTAGGGCCGATCATATAAGGCTCAATTTACCGATTTGTAATCACCTTCGCTCAGCATGGCGCCTCGCTTTTGATCGCACCGAGCTTAGCCGCGCTGCAAAGGCTTTGTGCGAGAAGCGACCCCGACGAGACGGGAACGGCATCACATGAGTTCGGGTGAGAAAGAAATCCTCAAGCGCGGCGCGGCTGCGAGCATCATCGCGCTTGCACTGCTCGGCTGCCCGACCGCAAGCACGGCGAAGGAACGCCCGCTGTTCATCTCGACCGGCAAGACGACCCGCGCGCCCAGCGGGTGGATCGAGTTCTGCGTCAAGTACGATCCGGAATGCAAGACCGACCCGTCGTCGCCGCGGGACGCCGTGCTCTCCGACCAGGCGTTGAAGGATCTCGAGCGCGTCAACCGTTGGGTCAACACCAACATCAAGCCGATGACCGATATGGAGCATTGGAGCTTGGCCGAGCGCTGGAACTATCCCGACGACGGCTATGGCGACTGCGAGGACTACGTGCTGCTCAAACGCCGGATGCTGATGCAGGCGGGTTGGTCGCGCGAGGCGCTGCTCATCACCGTGGTGCGCGACGAATACGGCGACGGCCACACCAATCTCACCGTCAAGACCGACAAAGGCGAATTCATCCTCGACAACCAGACTGACGACATCCTGCTCTGGTCGGATACCCGCTACCGCTTCGTGGAGCGTCAGTCGCAGGCCGATCCAAACGTGTGGGTCTCACTCGGCAACCCGCGCGGCGCACCCACCACGGCAGCTATTGACCATAGGCGTCATAGATCGAACTTTCGCCGCGCTCGTGTTTGGCCGCGATGATCCGCTTGAATTGAAACAAAAACCTTCACGTGGAACGCATTTCGCAGTGAAAACAGCGAGGAGAAGGAGTTCTTCATTCCGGATGGGCCGTCGCTTGCCACTGGCAATTTGGTTGATTTCCCTGCAGATGGGCGCTTAATTGACTCTACCGATCGTCGTTATATTATGACTCGCTCAATCGGGGGCGTGAGTGTTTGTTATGTGGCACTCATCTGGGGCATCAGCTATGCAGATTAATAATGCAGCTCCGGCGATAGTTTTCACTATTTTATTTGCTCTCCAATCGCAAGCGCTAGCGCAGGATCCGAAGATCGGAAGCGCCACAGCCGCCAAAAATAAAGTTGAGGGTGTTTTTCAGGGCCAAAGCGAAGCTCTCTCGACGGGAAGCGCAATCTTTACAAACGAAACGGTTCGCACCGGAGAAACCGGCGTGGCGAATCTGGTCTTTCTCGACAACACCAACCTAAGCGTGGGGCCCATATCCGAGGTGCATTTAGACAAGTTCGTATACGATCCAGACGGCTCGTCTGGCCGTGTCGTCCTCGATGCAACCAAGGGTGCGTTTCGTTTTATTACGGGATCGCAAGACAAGCATGCGTATCAAATTCGCACACCCTTTGGAAGTCTTGGTGTGCGCGGCACGATTGTCGAATTGGTACTTACGCCTTGCACGGCAGGCGTGCCTCGCAGCGCGTGTGGTGCAAACGTAAAGTTGGTCGAGGGTGAAGCTACCTTTACCACTACGAGCGGCGAAACGCTTGACCTCTCGGACGTCAATACGGTGGTGACCGTCAACGGAAACGGCGACTCCTCGCGAAGTACCCAAGCAGGTAGCATTCTGAATTTTGCCGCAGCCGACGCGGCAGGAGACGTCACCGGAAGCATCGGCAGTGCCGGCGGTGCTGGCGGTGGTGGCGGGGGCACGGGCGGAGGAACCGGTCAAGGCGGCGGCATCGGAGGATCTTTTGGCGGCATTCCACCGAATTTCCGTACGTCATCAAACAACACGCCACCCAACTTCCCGACGACCTTATTATCGAGTAGTGTAAGCCCGTCGCAATGACGACGCTTCGTCGCGCGGCACCGCCGCGTCGGCGCTTCATCCGATCGGAGGCTTGTCGTCCCTAACAAATGCACCGCATTCTGGCGCGCTGAACAGTGAGCGGCGTTATCAGGCCGCGGCCTTGAGTGCGGGTGGGGCGAGATGGGCCGATGGCAAAAGATCGTCGATCTGTCTGTTAGGATCTCGGTGGACGACACTGGTGATGACGTCTGCGAGGTAGGCGTGGGGTTCGACGCCACACGGCTTACAGGTGTCGATCAACGAAGCGATGAGGCCTGTGCTCGCCGCCGGAGCCGGCGAAGAGCGCGTTCGTGCCGTTCAGCGCCGTCGTTGGATTGATTCGTCTCTTTTCCTGGCGGTGGGCGTGTCGCTCGTCGGCGCTGCGGCCCTGCTTTCGGTCTCGGTGATGCGTTTGAGCGCGCTACCGATCGGCGCGGGACCAGCAACGGCGAGTTCAGAGAAGCGCCGGTTGCGCCGCACAATCTTTTTTCAGCCTTATTCCTGAAAGAGCATGTTAAATGAGCGGGGATTAAGCGACTGAGTCGTGGGGATCAAGGTGGAGGCGATAGACGTCAGCGCCCTTCGCCAAAAGGGGCGGGTTCATGTTCGCTTTTCTGATTATTGGCGCGATTGCCGGAATGCTGCTGGGATTGCGCTTCAATGTCTTCGCTCTGGTCCCCGCAATTCTGCTCGCGATCATCGCTATCGCTCTGAGCGATTTAGTAAATCGTCAAAGCGTCGCGATGATCGTACTTACAGTGTTTGCGACCGTGGTATTGCTTCAGATTGGCTACGTTGTGGGCCGCCTTCTTAAAGTGGCGGCTCAAGCATATTTACCAACCAGGACGAACGTGCCTTATCGCGGCTCCAAGTCGGAGCTGACAAGATATTGAACAATGAAACTGATCAATATTTGCAATAGCTCGTGAGCTGCAAGCTAGTTGAAAGCTGCAAAGACTACCCTGCCAACGTCGATTAAGATTTCCTGGGATTGCGCGTCGCTTCGAAATTCCAAAAGCTGTCCTTTGGGCCGTGCCAACCTCTTGGCTCGCTATTCCTTCGACGGATCCGCGCATCGCCCGTAACACCGCCGACGGCGAGAGGAAGTGCTAGCGGCGCTATTGGTTACCCCGACTGTTACCCAACGACGGGCGCGACTAGTCGGGACGCCCCCTCCCGACCATCCCATAAGTTTCACCCTATTCCTTGGGCCGCTCAAGGCGCCCCAGACCCGCTCTAGTCGGCGAGTACGCCGAGACGAAGCCGGAGAGCCCAGAGAAGGCCAGGCACATACTGGCGCTGATCGGCATCTCGCAGTGGAGACGCTCCGGGAAATCGGTAAAGAAGTTGGACCGGCGCAGAGAAGCCGAAATCGACGGTCCGCGCGCAGCCAGGCGGTGTCGGCGCCTCGGTGCTGGCCTGCCGATCGGGCGGTCAGGCCGGGGCCCGCTGCGATGCTCACCCTGAGAGTCATTCATAAGCAGGAACCCCGCGCGCGGCGAGGGCGCGCCGTTATGGGCCCAAGGCAGGCGTCGGATACGCGGAACGAAGACGCGCTGTCTTACCTAGCATCCGAGCACGCGCTGCCAAAAGCTTCCACCGCGCTTTGAGATTAGCGTTACGGTGGCGGGCCGGCGCCTCCCCGCGTCACTGTGGACTGTGACGGGAATCGAGGGTCTTCGATGGAAAGCTCATAAAGATAATTCGCCTCCGGCCAGTTTACTTTGTGAAGGTACGCTGGATCGAGCGTCACAGTCACCGCAGGGTAATCTCCATGGGGGCGCTGCTCCCACACCAGCACGACTATTGGAACCCCCGCGAGAAAAATCAGATCGGAATTGAAATGGCCCAAAACCTTACCACCGCTCAACATGGGGTGTCGGACCGTCGTTACAGGCCTGATGCTCCCAATGCTACGGTCCGTTGTCATTCGCCTTTCTCCAGGCGCTGCAGCTAACGCACGACAAGCTCATCCGAAGTCCCAGCCTTGGGCTTCGGCGCTATGAGCTGTTTGATAGGTCAGCCGCTTGTCTTTCACGCCTTTGAGCGCGCGAGCAGCAAACGGCGAAGCAAACGCCGCGCCGCCGAGAAATAGGATGACAATATCACGCCGGACACTGGAGGTCTGTAACCATATTTCACAGTTCGCCGAATGCGGATCGAGCGCACACGCCGAGTCCTCAGCGTGTAGGCTACTCTGGTTGGCGCGGTGACACACACGATCCCGAGCACCGACCGCCCTCAGTGGCGCAAGAGACTGCAGTTTGACAAGCACTACCGTAACCAAAATGACAACTGCAAGCGGTGTAATGGTAGTGGCTTTCTCTAATCGTATTCTGATCGGCGGCAAAAGCAGGGGTTAGACCTGCCAAGGCTAGGACGATCACGACGGAGTACGTGAAACGCATTTGCATATCCTCCTAAGTCTGACCCGACCCGACAAACCAACACACCTTGAGGCCGAAAGTTCCACATTGCCCCTATTAGCGCCTAGCGCAGTTCTTGTAGAAGCTAACGAATTAGGACAGTCCGATCCGCAAGTTTGGACAATCGGCTCGGATTAGGACAGCACCCACCCGCCTGAAGGAACGGAACGGAAATCCCGAACATTTTCAGAACTTGGTAGGTAGCGTTACAGGCTGCATAAGCTCGGATATTGGAGTTGGTCAATCGCGTCCTGTCGGGCGTGCGTCATGCACTTCCGCTTTTCATCCGACTCCGGATGTATTGCTGCCACGCAGCAAACCGCCATGCTAGGGCGCGTACTCATAAATCCGGTTTGTTAGCGCGGCTCGCTGAACGTCCGCTTCGCTCCGATACGACTAAATTGCCGCGTCGCCGCGAAATGACGCGAAGGGGCCATCATCGGAAGTCGCCGTTTCGGCGAGTAGGTGCCGACAAACGACCCACCGTTGCTAAATGCGTTCACGGGACTAGATCGTGATCAGACGCCGCGCAACGCAGCCGTCCTGTTCCGCAACCATCCTTCCGATTTCTTGTGAACCCAATTCTGGGCCTCGTCGGCAGACGCGAAGCCGCTAACGTGCTGCTCTTGGCCATACTGCCATAAGACTCGCACATACCATCCGGGCGCAAATTTCAGTTGACGCATCTCAAAGGTCGGAGGGCGTCTACCTTCAGCAAGGCTGGCAATCAGGCGCTGTCTATTGGACATCGCAGCCGCTTGTTCTTCTCGCATGCCTATTTTTTTTAGTACCGCGAACGTCGAAAACTGTAACAACCGGACACCGGCTCGCGCCGGCGAGCCGCTTTTGATGGTCGTTTAGAGTCTGCAAGCGGGGCACCGGGTCAAGCGGGTGCCCCGGGGCCGCGCAATGCGGCAGGGGCAGCCGCGGTGATTATTTCGACATGTTGTCTTTCGACATGCCGTCCTTCTTCATGCCGCTGTCTTTCGACATGTCGTCCTTCTTCATGCCGGTGTCTTTCGACATGCTGTCCTTCTTCATGCCGCTGTCTTTCGACATGTTGTCCTTGCTCATGTCGTCGGCGAACGTAGCCGGTGCAGCGAAAGCGAAGGCAAGCGCGATGGCAGCCACCGGCAAAAGCAGACGTGAACGGAAGATCATCCTGGTTCTCCGTTAGGTTACGATGGTATCGATCCCATCACCCCTAATTCGAACTGGCTGGCGGAACGGTTACATGTCGGCAAGGGAATTTTGCAGCGTCCGAGTGCCGAACGCCCACGCCGCAGCGACGACGATCGCCACCGCAACGGCGTGCACGGCAAGGTCGATCGCCGCGGCGTCGAAAGGATGGAAGAAATTCAACAACGTAGCCGCCGCCGCCGCCGAGGCGAGGCTCGCCATCGCCGCCGTCAGCGCCGGCGCCAGCGAATAGGCGCGCCGCAGCATGACGATCAGCGCGGCGGATAGCGGCACCGACAGGCCGATAATGAACAGCAGGCAATCCCGTGTCTCGCTGATCGCAGCGACGTGAGTGGCCGGCAGCACATAGGCGCGCATGCAACCGAGGCCGCTGGCTCCCATCCACAACGCCGCCGCCGGTAGCGGCAGTAAAGCCCACGCCCGCGACCGATCTGGCAGGCTGACCTCAAACGCGGCGAACGCCGCTGTCGCCATAGTCGCAATTGAGCCAAGCCCCGCAAGCCACATGTCGGGGGTCGCAGTCATCCGATGCCACATGGCCGCCACGTCAGCGAATGTCGCGAGCGCGGCCGCGATGGCTGCGACGAGGATGAGCCAGAACAGCGTGCGCAGCGCCGGCGGCGGCAGGGGGCGTACTGGCCGAAGATTTGCCGCCAGCGCGCTGATCACGTGATCGTTAGAACCGTCCATGTCAATCTCCGCGATCCATCTTGAGGCGCAGTGCGTTCAGCGCCCGATGCAAGTTCACCTTGAGCGATCCTTTGCTGCGCCCCGTCAACACCGCGGCATCGTCCAGCGACTGCTCGTCAAGCACGAGATGGTGCACTGCCTCGCGCTGGCGCTGCGGCAATTCAGCGAGTGCCGCGCCGATGCGCTTGACCTTTTCCTTGTGCTCGATCCCGGCCGAGAGATCGACGGCTTCGTCGGCATGGCTCTCGTAGGCGAGCGGTGCATGCACCTCCCGCGCTCCACGTCGGTGCATCTGGCGCAGGATGTCGATTGCGCGCCGCTCGACGATGACGCCCAGCCACGCGTTGAAGGAACGCCGTGGATCGTAGGTCGCTCGGGCGCGGTGTACGGTCAGCAACACCTCCTGCACTACGTCATCAGTGCGGTCAGACGGAACGCCCTGACGGCGAGCGACGCTCACGATGAATGACACGCAATCGCGCAGCAGTGTCTCATAGGCTACGCGATCCCCCGTTTGGGCAGCGGCCATCAACGCCGATCGACGAGCGTCCCACTCTGTTTGCCTATTCTCGGCACGCTTCATTGTATGTTCGATCCGCCGCACCGCTGCCGACGGCAACGACATAAGTTGGAACGATATCGAGCACCGGAATAGGAAGGGACGCAACGGACTGCGCCTCGACGCCAATATCACATTTCCTTGTGCCATTTGCCCCGACACTCCTTCCAGTGTCTTTCGCTCCGAGGCGGGCAAAAGTTACATGTGACAATCGGCCCACGTGTCAGGGTCGGCTTTGGGTCGGCCGGGCTACCGCGAGCCTTGCTCGCGTCGACCGGTGCAGTCATTCTACCTTGGCGGTGACCGGGTTAGTCGGCCGTTTTGGGGAATGTCGGTTAAGACCAATCAACCGAGAAGCGCATCTGCCATGACCGAGCTTGATGCCCTCGCCGACGGCGAGACCGGTAGTGACCTGGATGGAGAGACACACCATCTGAAGTCGACGATCGCTGCGTTGCGCCAGGCGC
>Ga0182024_10008228_pt1 | contig 22111 bp, 17 predicted proteins | sample P32metaG_FD_120480 | JGI IMG/M metagenome (GOLD analysis project Ga0182024, IMG submission 120480) | Permafrost microbial communities from Stordalen Mire, Sweden - P3-2 metaG (Illumina Assembly) | ecosystem: Environmental > Terrestrial > Soil > Wetlands > Permafrost | place: Sweden: Stordalen...
CTCAGGCTATCGGCGCGCGCAAAGACATTATGGGCAAACAGCAAAGACAAAACCGCTAGATAGCGCAGGAATGTCAAGAGCCTTCCTCGTACAGAAAGTCAGTGTATCCGACGACCACGCTTCCCGGAGGGTGACCCGGGTCAAGGGAATTGGAGGGTGACCAAGGTCAAAGGGAATCGGACGGGTGCCCCTCGTTCGCAAAAGCGTACTCCGGATTTCCTGTCGAGCTTGATGGCGCTGGCGAACTTCCTGCGGCTTTCCTTAATGAAAGCCGCACAAGCGGCTGTTGGTGGCGCCTCGTGCAGGAAATCCGGATACGTGGGCCGAAAAAGATGGGCGCAGCCCTCCATTGCTTTTGAGCAAAGAGGCTGACAAACCTGACCCCCTTAACTTTGTCCCAACCACGGATCGCGGGTGCCCCATATCCCCGATTTCCTGTGGAACCTGGTGGATTCCGCGCACTCCAGGCGCCTTTCTTTAAAGAAAGGCGCACACGCGGTCTTGTCCAGGGCTGCGTACAGGAAATTCGGGGTATCTCGCTTGTTTTTCGCGAGATGTGGGATACCACCGCCCTGGATCCCTGACTCTTCTAATAAACTCAACCCTCCAAATCCCGGAAACAAGAAACTGGTCCCCGTACTCTCGCCCCGATCCTGGAAAGACAAGCAAACCTGAGGAGGCAAACGAACAAAACACCCACTCCTTTATCCCACGCAGGGGGGCTTTTGGCGCATTTAGCGCATTTAGCGTACTTTTTTGGGGAGCACCCAACGGCGGTTTCCGCCGTAGCCGCCCCAGTTTGACAGGATCCCACTCCTCCCTTAGCGTTTTTCTAGACATGGAAACACTCAAGGGTCGAACTGCGCTGGTTACCGGCGCGTCACGCGGGCTAGGCGCGGCAACCGCGCTGGAATTGGCCGCAAGAGGTGCAAAGGTTGCCGTCAATTACTTCGCCAAGCGAGATCGAGCCGAGCAACTCTGCGAACAAATCAAAAAGCAGGGCGGGGAAGCGACCGCCTACTACGCCGACGTCCGCCAGGAAGCCGACATCGTCAAAATGATCCAGGCGATCAACCAGACCTATGACCACATCGACATCGCGGTGATGAACGCCACGGGCCCGCAACCCTTCCTGACGATCGAAGAACAAACCTGGGAGCGATACCTGGACCAACTGGACTTTTTTGTGAAGTCGCCCCTGCTGATTTTGCGCCAGGTGGTGGCCGGCATGAAAGGCCGAGGCTTTGGCCGGATCATCCAAATCGGAAGTGAAGTCTTCGAAATAGGCAACCCCATGTTCGCCAATTATGTGGCGGCGAAGGGCGCGCAGTTAGGGCAAACTCGATCCTGGGCCCGCGAACTCGCCCCAACCGGCATCACCGTGAACCTGGTCGCGCCAGGCTGGATCCCCACCGAACGCCACCTGCACTCCACCCAGGCTGAAATCGACGCGTACACAGAAAGAGTCCCGATGAAGCACATGGGAACGCCAGAAGATGTGGCCAAGACCGTCGCCTTTCTAGCTAGCGATGCAGGCAGATTCATCACCGGACAGAAGATCTCAGTGAACGGCGGCAACACCCTCGAATAAAGTCAGCTCATCGTACGGAGCGTGGGACTGACCAACAAGGGAGCCTCCGTCGCCGCCTGAACCTCGGCAACAGAAACCCCGGGCGCGATCTCTTCCAGGACCAGCCCCTCGGCCGTTACGTTGATCCACGCCAGCTCGGTGGCGATCGAGTCGACCACCCCAACCCCGGTCAAAGGCAGTCTGCAGGCGTTAAGGATTTTATGACGGCCGTCCCGCGTGGTGTGCTCCATGGCCACGATCACGCGCTGAGCACTCGCCACCAGATCCATCGCGCCCCCCATCCCCTTCACCATCTTGCCGGGGATGATCCAGTTCGCCAGGCTTCCCTTCGCATCGACCTCCATAGCGCCCAGGATGCTGAGGTTAATGTGTCCTCCACGGATCATGGCAAAGGCATCCGCGCTCGAGAAAAACGACGTCCCCGGTAGTACCGAAACCGTCTCCTTGCCGGCATTGATCAGGTCGGGGTCCATCTCTTCCTCCAGCGGATACGGTCCAATCCCCAGCATGCCGTTCTCCGATTGCAGTACCACCTCAACACCGGGGGGAACATGGTTGGCGACCAGCGTAGGCATGCAGATGCCGAGGTTGACGTAAAAGCCGTCGCGCAGCTCCTTGGCCGCGCGTTTGACGATGCGGTTGCGCTTCTCAATCTCCTGCATTCGGCCTCCTCACCGTCCGGCGTTCGATGCGCTTCTCGCAGGAAGTGCACGCGAAAAGACGTTTGACATAGATTCCCGGGGTGACGATCGCGTCGGGATCCAGTTCGCCGGGCTCCACCAACTCCTCCACTTCGGCGATGGTGATGCGGGCGGCAGTGGCCATCATGGGGTTGAAATTGCGCGCCGTCCGGCGGTAGATCAGGTTGCCCTCCCGATCCCCCTTCCACGCCTTCACCAGCGCAAAGTCCGCTTTGAGTGCCGTCTCCAGCAAATACCTGCGTCCATCGAAGGTGCGCTCCTCCTTGCCCTCCGCGACCAGGGTGCCTACGCCGGTGGGCGTGTAAAAGGCAGGAATCCCCGCTCCGCCGGCGCGAATCCGCTCCGCCAGCGTGCCCTGTGGAATCAGCGATACCTTGAGCGTGCCAGCAATCACCAGCTTCTCTAGAAGCGCGTTCTCGCCCACATAGCTGCCGGTATGGGAAGCGATCATGCCCGCCTCCAGCAACAAGCCAAGGCCGAATCCATCCACGCCCATGTTGTTGGAAATGGTGTGCAGGCCCGTGACCCGGCGCCGCACCAGGGCAGCAATTGCGTTCTCGGGAATGCCGCAAAGCCCGAACCCCCCCAGCATCACGGTTGCGCCCGCAGGGATATCGGCAACGGCGGCGTCGGGAGTCGAAAATACTTTATTCATAGCAAAGCGAGTCTACCCACTCCGCCGCACCAAAGCCAAGCGATGCCGGGACCATTTAGCATCTACCTTAAGAAGGGAACCACGTGGCCACTGAAAGCTTCCGCTCCGCTGTGAAGCAGGAGCATCCATTGCTGGTGATCGGCGCCATCAACGCCTTTACTGCGCGCATGGCGCAGGCGACAGGCTTTCGCGCACTTTACCTGTCTGGCGGGGGAGTCGCCGCCAACTCGCTCGGCATGCCCGACCTTGGCATCAGCACCATGGAAGACGTGCTGGTCGACGTGCGTCGCATCACCGAGGTCACGAGCCTGCCGTTGCTGGTTGATATCGACACCGGCTGGGGAGGCGCCTTCAACATCGCCCGCACTATCCGCTCCATGCAGCGTGCCGGCGCTGCCGCTGTGCACATGGAAGACCAGGTAGGCAGCAAACGCTGCGGCCACCGGCCCGGCAAGGAGTTGGTACCGGCATCCGAGATGGTCGACCGCATCAAGGCCGCGGTGGATGCTCGCACCGACCCGGAATTCGTAATCATGGCCCGCACCGACTCACTCGCAGGGGAGGGGATTGCGGCAGCGCTCGATCGCAGTGCCGCCTACGTGGCCGCCGGGGCCGACATGATCTTCGCCGAGGCCGTCACCGACCTGGCCATGTACACCCGCTTCAAACAGATGGTAGGCGTGCCTATTTTGGCCAACATCACGGAGTTTGGAAAAACACCGCTCTACACTGCCCAGGAGCTAGCCGCCGTTGGCGTCGACATCGTCCTATATTGCTGCGCCGCCTACCGCGCCATGAATGCCGCGGCGCTTAAGGTGTACCATGCCATCCGGAGCGAAGGTACGCAGAGCAATGTGCTCGGCCTGATGCAGACCCGCGCCGAGCTCTACGAATTCCTCGGTTATGAGGCCTATGAGCAGAAACTCGACCAGCTCTTCGCGGCCGCCAAACATAATTAAATCTGGGAGAGATCATGGCCACCACAACTGACCAGCCCGCAGTCTTCAAACCAAAGAAATCCGTTGCCCTCTCTGGTACGCCGGCCGGCAATACTGCCCTGTGCACCGTCGGTCGAACCGGCAACGACCTGCACTACCGCGGCTATGACATCGCGGACCTGGCCGCGCATTGCGAGTTTGAGGAAGTGGCCTACCTATTGCTTCGCGGCAAGCTGCCAAATGCAACCGAGCTCGCTGCCTACAAGCAAAAGCTAACCCGCCTGCGGGGCTTGCCCGCCAATGTGTACGAGGTGCTGGAGCAGCTTCCCGCCGCCACCCATCCCATGGACGTGCTGCGCACTGGCGTTTCCGCTCTGGGCTGCACGCTGCCGGAAAAAGATGACCACAGCGCCGCGGGAGCCATCGAGTGCGCCGATGTGCTGCTCGCCACCATCGGGTCGATGCTGCTCTACTGGTATCACTACAGCCGCAATGGCCAAAGCATCGACGTGGACTCGGGAGAGGACACGCTCGCTGGACACTTTCTTTCCTTGCTCCACGGGGAGCCCCCCAGCAAGCAATGGATTCGCGCCATGCAGGTGTCTTTAGTCCTTTACGCCGAACACGAGTTTAACGCCTCCACCTTTACCGCCCGCGTCATCGCCGGCACCGGCTCAGACATTCATTCCTGCATCACAGGTGCGATCGGCGCGCTGCGCGGACCCAAGCACGGCGGGGCCAATGAAGTCGCGCTCGAAATTCAGCAGCGCTACGCCTCACCCGACGAGGCGGAGCGCGACATTCGCGCCCGCCTGGAAAAGAAAGAAGTGGTGATCGGCTTTGGTCATCCGGTCTACACCGTCAGCGACCCGCGCAATGCCATCATCAAGAACGTCGCCCGTGAACTGGTAGAATCCACCGGCGACTTCGCCATGTACCGCGTCGCCGAGCGGCTGGAAACGGTAATGTGGGATGCCAAGCACATGTTTCCCAACCTGGATTGGTTTAGCGCCGTCTCCTATCACCTGATGGGCGTTCCGACGGCGATGTTTACCCCGCTCTTTGTGCTGGCCCGAACCTCCGGGTGGAGCGCTCATATCCTCGAGCAGCGGGCCGATGGCAAGATCATTCGCCCCGCCGCCAATTACACCGGGCCTGACGATCTGCCGTTTGTCCCCCTTGAAAAACGAGCCTAGAAGGATTTTGATCCAATGTCCGTACATGCCACTGGGGAACGCCCGCCTTATGACCAGGTCCTCGTCGACATTGCCGATTATGTCTGCAACTACACCATTGAGAGTGAACTGGCCTACACCACCGCGCGCAATTGCCTGATCGACACTCTCGGCTGCGGTCTCGAGGCGCTCGAGTATCCGGCCTGCACGAAACTGCTGGGTCCCATCGTACCGGGAACCATCGTGCCCAACGGCGCCAAAGTCCCGGGCACTGCCTTTCAGCTGGACCCGGTCCAGGCCGCCTTCAACATCGGCGCTATGATTCGCTGGCTCGACTTCAACGACACCTGGCTGGCCGCTGAGTGGGGCCACCCGTCGGACAATCTCGGCGGCATCCTCGCCGTTGCCGACTGGCTTTCCCGCAGCGATGCTCGAGCCCCGCTGACCATGCGCGACGTGCTGACAGCGATGATCAAGGCCCACGAGATACAAGGCTGCCTGGCGCTGGAGAACTCCTTCAACAAGGTCGGCCTCGACCACGTTGTCCTGGTCAAGGTGGCCTCCACTGCGGTGGTCGCTCACATGCTCGGCCTTACCCACGCTCAGATTCTCGATGCGGTGTCGCTGGCCTGGGTCGACGGGCAGAGCCTGCGGACTTACCGTCACGCACCCAATACCGGTTCCCGCAAGAGCTGGGCTGCAGGAGACGCCACCAGCCGTGCCGTTCGCCTCGCGCTCATGGTGCGCGCCGGAGAGATGGGTTATCCCTCCGTGCTGACCGCCAAGGTCTGGGGATTTTACGATGTGCTTTTTCGCGGACGGCCCTTCAGCTTCCAGCGGCCATACGGCTCCTACGTAATGGAGAATGTGCTCTTCAAGATCAGCTATCCTGCCGAGTTCCACGCCCAGACCGCGGTAGAAGCTGCCATGGCGCTGCGCGCAAAGATGCTCGCAGCCGGGAAGTCAGCAGACGACATCACCTCCATCCAGCTTCGCACTCACGAAGCCTGTCTCCGCATCATCGATAAGAAAGGACCGCTCAACAATCCCGCCGACCGCGACCACTGCGTTCAGTACATGGTTGCCGTCCCCCTCCTCTTTGGTCATCTCACCGCCTCCGATTACGAGGACTCCTTTGCTGCAGACCCGCGCATCGATCGCCTGAGGGAAAAGATGCAATGCACGGAAGAGCCCGCCTTCACCGCCGATTACCACGATCCGGAGAAGCGCTCCATCGCCAATTCACTGACCCTTTCTTTTTCCGACGGCACCACCCTCACTGAGACCGTGGAGTACCCTCTTGGCCACCGTCGTCGCAGGAGCGAGGGCATTCCGCTGTTGGAGGAGAAGTTCCGCACCAATTTGGCACGTCGATTTGCGCCGCCGAAGCAGCAGGCAATCCTGGAGGCCTCGCTCGACCAGCAAGCACTCGAACGCATGCCGGTGCAAGCATACGTGGATCTCTACGCACTATAAGGGCGAAGCTCCGACCTCGCAACGACGATAGATGGATGGGACGGGTGCCCCACGTTCGCCTTCGCCAAATCGATTAGCAAAGCCATCAGATTGCAAATAGCACTGCGTAATGGAGAGATCCAGTCCCGCAGGGACGACTGAAAAAACGCAGGGACGCAAACACCCTCTATAATCCGCCCATGCCTTTTAGTCCTCGTCTGAGCCGGCGAGATTTCGTCAAGGGAATGCTGGCCACACCCCTCGCAGCAGCCTACTCGTCGTTTGCCTCTGCCCTGCCGCCGATGAAGATCACCCGCGTCGAGACCGTCTACTGGAAGTCGCGGGACGACGCCCCGTTCTGGCCTCATTGGACCTGGCTAAAGATCGATACCGACGCCGGCATCTCCGGTATCGGAGAAACCTACCCACGCAACCCGGTGGAAGCAGCCATGGTCCACAACGTGGCGCCCTCGCTGATCGGCCGCGACCCTCGCGATATCGAACGCATCTGGGCCGACCTTTACCGCACATTCGATTTCCAGATTGCCGGCGGCACCGAGATGCGCGTGCTGAGCGCACTGGATCTGGCCTTGTGGGATCTGCTCGGCAAGTCGCTGAATGCACCCGTCTACCGATTGATCGGCGGCAAAGCGAACCCCCGGGTGCGCCTGTACAACACCTGCTTTGAATACAAGTACGATTTCAATAAAGAGCCGGAAAAGATCATGCGCGAGTTGATCGATACTCGCGGCATCAAGGCGATCAAGATCTGGCCCTTTGATGGTGCTGCGTTACGCAACAAAAACGAGTACATTACCTGGCAAGATATAAACCAGGCGCTGATCCCGGTAAAGAAGCTGCGCGATACCTTCGGCGATGAGATCGAGATTGCCATCGAGTTCCACGCGCAGTGGAATCTGACTTCCGCCATCCGCATCGCCCATGCCCTCGAACCCTACAAGCCGATGTGGCTCGAGGATATGTTGATGCCCGGCAGCTTCGACCAATATCACCAGCTCGCGACCGCAACCTCTTTGCCGCTCACGGTCGGGGAACGCATGGCTGGCAAGATGCAGTTTGAGCGCCTGCTGGAGTCGCGTACGCCCAGGTATGTGATGTTCGACGTTACCTGGTGCGGTGGCCTGACCGAAGCCCGCAAGATCGCCGCCCTCGCCGATGCCCAGGAGCTGCCGATCGCGCCACACACAGCGGGCGGGCCGCTGTTGTTCTATGCGTCCACGCACCTCACTACAGCCTCGCCCAATGTATGGATCCAGGAAAGCTGCCAGAGGTTTTACGAACATGATTGGCCGCTTATGCTGGAAAGTCCTATCGCTCCGAAAGATGGTTTTATCGAGGTGCCCGAGGAAAGTGGCTTCGGCATGCAGATCAAACCCGAAGCGTGGAACCATCCCGCATCCATTCACGCTGTCACCGACCATTCATAAAAGCTGGTCCGCCAACCAACGATTCGCAATGAGGAGTAGTTTATGAAAACACCTGCATTATTTGACTTGACCGGTCGTGTAGCTGTCGTGACTGGCGGGAATGGCGGAATCGGTCGCGGCATTGCGCTCGGTCTGGCTGAAACCGGAGCTGCTGTCGCAATTTTCGGGCGAAACGAAGAAAAGAATCGTCGCGTCCTTTCAGAATTGAAAACGATTGGTGTTCCTTCGCTTGCCGTGAAGGTGGATGTGACCGATCGGGCTGCATTGGAGCCGGCATTTAACCGGGTCGAAAGCGAACTCGGTGGCGTCAGCATCCTGGTCAATAACGCTGGCAACGTATCGCTAAGCGGCGGTGTATTGCACGAGAAACCTGAAGATTGGGACAACGTCATCGAGACGCAACTCAATGCAGTGTTCCTTCTTTCCAAGCTCGCCGCCCAGTCGATGCTCAGCCACCAACAAGGTGGAAAAATCATTAACATCGGCAGCATGTACTCGTTCTTTGGCTCTGGGCTTATCCCCTCCTACAGCGCAGCGAAAGGCGCGATCGTGCAACTGACCAAGTCAATGGCCATCGAGCTCGCCCCACACAATATTCAAGTCAACGCAATCGCGCCAGGGTGGATTGAAACGGACATGACGGCACCTGTGCATACCATGCCCTTGAACGACGAAATTCTTTTGCGTACCCCCGCCGGTCGATGGGGTCAACCGGAGGAAATTGCCGGAACTGCTGTATACCTTGCTTCGCGGGCTTCGGACTTCGTTACTGGAGCTACCATACGTGTCGATGGCGGTTATGCGATCCGATGATCTCGGCATCATTCCGGGCCATGTAAATTAGTCCAAAAGGTACCTGCCTAAGGAGAAAACATGGACCGAGCCTGCGCTGCGCTACTCGTCTTCAGCCTCACCAGTGCGCTGACTGCCCAGCAGACCGCCGGGGTGGTTGCCGGTTTTACAGCTCAGAGCTCGCCAGGCGAAGCCAGCTGGGAGCAGCGCTTCAAGTCAATGCCCGATCCCCAGCGCATGCGGGCCAACATGGAGCGGCTCAGCGCTCATCCTCATCATGTCGGCTCACGGTACGACAAAGAAAATGCTGAGTGGATCCTGGCCCAGTACAAGCAGTGGGGATGGGATGCCCACATCGAAGAATTTCAGGTTCTCTTTCCCACCCCGAAATTGCGCTTGCTGGAAATGGTCGCACCCTCGAAGTTCACCGCCAAACTGGAGGAACCGGCAGTAGCGGTCGATCCAACGTCGAAGCAAAAAGACGAGCAGCTGCCCACGTACAACGCCTACTCACCTGACGGCGACGTGACCGCACCGCTGGTGTACGTGAACTATGGTCTGGTTGCCGATTACGAAGAGCTTGCCCGTCACGGCGTCTCTGTCAAGGGGGCCATCGTCATTGCCCGTTACGGAGAATCCTGGCGAGGCATCAAGCCAAAGCTCGCTGCTGAGCACGGAGCCATTGGATGCATCATTTACTCCGATCCAGCCGATGACGGCTACAGCCAGCAACTTCCCTTTCCCAAAGGGCCCATGCGTCCAGCGGAAGGGGTGCAGCGGGGCAGCGTGTTGGACGCTCCGCTTTATCCTGGCGACCCGCTTACTCCGGGAGTAGGCGCAACCAAAGAGGCCAAACGGCTCAAGCTGCAGGATGCCCAATCCCTGGCGAAGATTCCGGTGCTTCCCATCTCGTACGCCGACGCGCAACCGTTGCTTGCTGCGCTGGAAGGTCCGGTCGCGCCTGCGAATTGGCGCGGAGCGCTGCCCATTACGTATCGGATGGGTCCGGGCCCGGCTAAAGTTCACTTACAGCTTGCTTTCAACTGGGACCTGAAACCCGTTTACGACGTGATCGCTACCATGCGCGGCTCCGAGGAGCCCGACCTCTGGGTGTTACGCGGCAACCATCACGATGGGTGGGTCAACGGCGCCGACGACCCGGTTTCCGGCCAGGTTGTGTTACTGGAAGAGGCGCGGGCGCTGGGGGAACTGGCAAAGCAGGGATGGAAACCGAAACGCACCATCATCTACGCCTCCTGGGATGGCGAAGAGCCCATGCTCCTCGGTTCCACCGAATGGGTAGAGGCGCACGCTGACGAGCTACGGCAGCATGCCGCGGTTTACATCAATAGTGATGGCAACGAGCGAGGCTATCTTGGTGTGGAGGGCTCCCATTCGCTGCAGTCGTTGATGAATGGCGTAGCGAAAGATGTGGAAGATCCTGAATCCAAAGTCTCTGTCTTCAAACGTCAGCAGGCGCGCTTGCTGCTGCATGGAACCGCTCCGCAGCAGGCGGAAGCACGGAGCGGCGGCAACCTGAGCATCGGTGCGCTCGGTTCCGGTTCAGACTTTAGTGCGTTTATCGACCATGTCGGGATTGCGACGATCAGTCTTGAATTCGGAGGAGAAGATCCCTCCGGCAACTACCACTCGATCTACGACGACTTCTACTGGTATTCGCATTTCTCCGACTACGACTTCGTCTATGGCCGTGCCCTGGCGCAGACTGCAGGTCTAACCGTGCTGCGCATGGCTGACGCCGATATCATGCCTTACGATTTTGAGGGTCTCTCTCATACAGTGGCGCAATACATCGACGAGGTGAAAGCGCTGAGCGAGACTCGTCGTAAGGAAGCCGAGGCTATCAAGCACAATCTGGACGACGGTGTGTATGAGGCGGCAAATGATCCGCGAAACCCCACCGTCGCGCCGCCGGCCAAGGAGATTCCACCTTACCTGAACTTCTCGCCGCTCGACAACGCGGCGGCCGCTCTGAACCAGGCTGCCACGCACTACAACAAGGCTCTTGCGACGTCTCAAGGCAAGTCCCTGGCGCCGGATCGTCTGCAGACGATCAATCAGCAGCTAGCCTTGGCAGAGAGAAAGCTGACCAACGAGCAAGGCCTGCCGCGAAGGCCATGGATGCAGCACCTGCTCTATGCTCCCGGTTGGTATACGGGTTATAGCGCCAAGACAATGCCTGGGGTAAGAGAAGCAATCGAAGAGGGACGCTACCCCGAAGCGGAAGAACAGGTGGTGCTGGTTGCCCGCGCATTGCAGGATGAGGCGGATTGGATTGAGCAGATAGCCAAAGAGCTCAGCAACTGAGGGTCTTTCGCTTTTTAGAACTTATGTTGACGCGTGATAGCCGTAGGGTCGAGTCGGGGCTTATATTAATGGATCGACATTAATAGCGTGCTGCAGAGACTCATCCTGCGCGAGGAGAATCGGAATGGCGTTTCAAACAAATAGCCCTGGGAAGTTGTTCCTGAAAACGTTGCTGCTCGGGTTGTTGGTCTCGCAGGGCTATGCGCAGACGACGGTTCACTATGAACCTACGCTTGAGTCACTCAATCGGCACCCTCTTCCGCAATGGTACGCGGATGCCAAGCTGGGGATCTTTATCCACTGGGGTCTGTACTCGGTGCCCGGTTGGGCTCCCCTGTCGCACCCTGAGCATGACTTCCGAAATACCGACTACATCAAGAACAACCCCTATGCAGAGTGGTACTACAACGTGATGCGTATCGACGGCTCACCCACGCAGGCCTACCACCGCGAGCACTACGGGGCCAATTACAACTATTACAACTTTGCCCCGGTCTTCGACCAGCAGAGCCTGAAGTGGAAGCCGGAGCAATGGGCCAGCATCTTCCACGATGCAGGCGCCAAGTACGTCGTGCTGACGACCAAGCATCATGAAGGGTTTACTTTGTGGCCCAGTGCCACTCCGAACCCGACGCTACCCAAGGACCGGCAGCATGCGACGCGGGACATCGTAGGGGAGCTTACCAGCGCTGTCGAAAAAGATGGCATGCGCATGGGGCTTTACTACTCAGGCGGGTACGATTGGACCTTTGTCCCAGGCCCGATCCGCGTGCCCGCCGACTACCAGACAGTGAAGCCGCAAAGCGAGGCCTATGGCAAATATGCCGACGCCCAGATCCGCGAACTCATCGTGCGCTACCATCCGGCGGTTTTGTGGAACGACATTGATTGGCCGAAGTCCGGCCATCCGCTCGCGATCATGGCCGACTATTACAACACCGTACCTGATGGCGTAGTGGATGATCGGTTCGGGGTCAAACATTCCGACTTCACTTCGCCGGAGTATCAGAAGGTAGATCAAATTCGGGCCACAAAGTGGGAAGAGTGCCGTGGCCTTGGCCGCTCCTTTGGCTACAATCGCGCCGAAGGCGAGGCAGAGACCATTGCCCCCGACGCGTTGATCTATCTGCTTGCCGATATCGTGAGTAAGAACGGCAATCTACTGCTGGACGTCGGTCCCGAAGCGGATGGAACCATTCCGCCGGTGCAGATGGAGCGGCTGCGCGCGCTGGGCGCATGGCTGCACCAGAACGGCGACGCTATCTATGGCACGCGACCCTGGACCCGCGCAACAGGCGAAAGCAAGGAAGGCATCAGCGTTCGCTTCACCCGCAAGAACGGCAACCTCTACGCCATCCTTCTCGGCACGCCAAAGCAACCCGAGGTCACACTTCTGGGCGTTGCGGCGAAGCCCGGAACCGCACTCCACCTTTTGGGTTATCCTCAACCGCTCAAGTGGAGCACAGAAGGCCAGAACCTCAAAGTCGAGTTGCCCGCGTCTCTGCCCGGCCACTACGCATACGTGTTGCAGCTACAAGCGTCCGCAATGCCGTAGAGTCCGATCAGATCAGATCTTTTTCGCTCATCACTTTTCGGGCGAAGTTTAAGTCTCTGCGCATGGCAGCGATTACTTCTTCCTTCGGGATAGTCAGCGTCTTCTTGCCGTTCTCGGCGCCCCCGAGCCCGGGATATTCAAAGTGCAGTTGGACCGGGCCTGAGAAATGACCGTTTGCCTTGACAAGCCCAAAGAATCCAGAGAAGTTGACCATGCCCTGACCTGTCGGGCACCAGTGCGGAACCCAGGCGTCTTCAATCCCGAGCGACTTATCGTAAGGATCAGAGTGGGCATTCTTCCCTTTGTTCTGTTGCCAGGTAAAGTCCTTAAGAGCAATCCCTCGCATCTGGTTCATGACCAGGCGAGAACTATCGATCCAGCCGCCATAGCCACCTTCGACCGTCGCGTGACCGATGTCGTAATTCACTCCAACCCATTGTGGATCGAGGCCCTGGAACAGGTTCCAAAGATCCCAAATAGGAGCCCCGACGAGTCCGGGTCCGGAGTGCGTGTGATACATGCCGCAGATCTGATGTTTTTGGTTCAGCTCAGCCAGCGCCTTCACTTGCGGCCTGTATTCATCAAGCCGTTCGGCGATGCCCTTGTCCGCCGGATAGGTTAACCATCCCCATCGGTAGTAGCGAATACCCAGTTGGCTGGCTGTTTTTAAGACGGCATCGGCATGAGGGGTGTCAACACTCATGATGTCGCTTGTAATCATCGGGACTTGCAGCCCGGCACGGTGAACCGCTTCCACTGCGGCGGGAAGATCAGTCTCCACCCGTTCGGGCAGAACGTGACCCTCGGCACGAACCGTGATGTCGACGCCATCGAACCCGATATCGCGCGCGATGGAGGCCGCATCGCTGATGCTGGCCCACTGTAAATGTTTAGAGAAGATACAAATCTTTAACTTGCCTGGGTCGCCAGACGCCGTCTCGGTTGCTACTGCATTTTCGGGAGTCTCTTTGGCAAAGGCTTGCCAGGCGCTGGACATGGCGGCGCCCAAGAGTAACGTACGACGCGACATCGTGCCTTGTGAGAAGTCGTTCATCATTTTTTTCATCCGTTCTGCAGAGATCTGAAGCGTGCGAGATTTATGGAGACGGCAGGCCGAAACATAAAAACGCCGAGCCTGCCGCCACCGCTACAAACTGCTTTCCGTCGACGGAAAACGTCATGGGAGAGGCCTTCATTCCTACGTTGGTGTCAAAGTGCCACAGCGTTTTGCCTTTGCGTTCATCGACGGCTACGAAAGCCCCGTTTGGGTCGCCATAGAATACAACTCCGCCTGCGGTCCCCAGAACGCCGGACCAGGTTTTCAATATTACTGGTCCCCTCTGTGGAATCTCCCAGGCTACTTCGCCGGTATCGATATTGATTGCGCGCATGTACCGCTCGCCAGGTTTGTCAGGGTACGGAGATGCCTTCTGCTCGTCGGGCGTCTTAACCTCATGACAATCCTCCAGGGTCATCAAATAGTAAAGGCGCGTCGTCTCGCTGAAAGCAGTGGAGCTCCAGTTGGCCGCGTTGTCCGGGCAGCTCTTCTCTCGATTGGACGCCGTTGCCGGCAGCACCGCAAGTTGCGGGCGCCCATCGGGGCCGATGCCGGTGGCCCAATTCACCCGATGCAGAAATGTTTTCGTAAGGAGCAGGTTCGATGCGTTGATCTGCGTCAGATTGCTGTAACGATTGCCGTCTACTTTGCCGTTATAGGTGGGCCAATCACCCGGCCTCGGCTTCAGGATTCTGGAAAAATCGATGTCCTGAGATTGGGAAACATATCCCGAGTTGGCTTCCTTCAAAGGCCCCGGTTCGATTCCCGTCAGCTGGCTGAGATAGGCGCTGAGGTTCTGGATTTGCTCAGGAGCGGCGTTCACCGGCTTCATCAGCGAATGGCTTTCATCGACCACATCTACTATGTCGTGTGCCTGGAGAAGGTGAAGCGTTCCGTCGGGTTCCTGCAATTGGAGGTCGAAATTAGTTCGCCCCCTGGCAAAGCCATGAACAGTTTTCCCGTTCCTAAGAGTAGCCGTAACCAGCTGGTAGCCGGGAGTAATCTGTTGATCAGGGTCCAGCAGAGCGGTGTGTATCTCAATCGCTGTCATCCTGCTGCCCACATCCGAAAGATCCGGTCCCGTGGATGATCCTCTACCGTGAATCATATGGCACGTCCCGCAATTCCCCTCGCCCCAGAAGAATTGGCCTCCCATGGCTGCGTCGCCGGGAACGATATTCTGAGACGCCGGAGAATTGAGGGAATGGATATAGGCTGCGATGGCATCGAGCTGGTGTTGAGGCAGCGATCCGAACGCAGGCATGCCCGCGGAGGGAATACCCGACATGATGAGATTGTGCAATTGATCGACCGTGCGCCTGCGCACGTCTGGATTGCCAGTGAGCTTCGGGGCATGATCGGTCCCTAGTGTATCGGCTCCATGGCATCCGGAGCAGCTGCTCGCATACACTGTCTTACCATCCTGTATCAATGTCGACGGTGCAGCCTGTGGATTTTGGCACAACAAGAGCGCAGGTGGGAAGAGAGCAGTTAGTAGAAGATAGAGGCCTGTTCGCGATTCCTTTAGAATCGCTAGCTTGGCGGAGCTTATCGTCACTCTTGTCTCCTTCGCATCGCCTTCGGTGACCGGGAAAAGCTTCATTCTGCAAACCGACGCGGAAAGCAGTTGACGAGAACGGAAGCGATGATATATCAGTTTCAACATATCGCGCAATAAAGAACGGAAGTTATGAAACGGACATCCCAGGTCGAACGCATTCCGTATGACGATGGCGCGGGACACGCGAAACGCTCCCTGGGCGATTTGATGAGCAGTCCGCTCGTGTCCAAGAGCCGTTGGATGATGCTGTCATTCGCCTTTGTGGCCACGGTCATCAATTATCTTGACCGGCAGACGCTGTCTGTAATGGCGCCGGTGATGCTCGATCGCTTCAAAATTTCGGCCACTACCTACAGCCACATTATTTTTGCTTTCATGTTGGCCTATACGGTGATGAATGGCGTCTCAGGCCCTCTCCTCGATCGGCTCGGCACCAAACTTGGCTATGCGTTGACGATCGCCTGGTGGTCCGCGGCTGAGATTCTTCACGCGTTTTCGGGTGGCGCGATCAGCCTGGGAGTCTTCCGATTTCTCCTTGGCGTTGGAGAGGCGGGGAACTACCCCGCAGGCGTCAAGGTCATCGGGGAGTGGTTTCCACCCCAGGAACGATCCTTAGCATCGGGAATCTTCAATAGCGGCGCGGCCGTGGGAGCAATGCTGGCGCCGCCCTTGTTGGCGTGGACTGTTCTCGAAATGGGATGGCAGGCATCGTTCGTCATCGTGGGCGCATTAGGCTTCGTCTGGTTGGCAGCGTGGATTATTTTCTATCGCACCCCTCCCATCAATCCCGGAGAAGTCGAATCCCCCCCGCCCGCTGTTTGGGCTCTCGCGAAGACGCGGTTTGTCTGGCAGTTCACGTTGTCCAAAGTGTTTGCGGATCCGGTCTGGTATTTCTACACGTTCTGGTTCCCGCAGTACTTGAAGGTCGGTCATGGGTTCACCATGAAAGAGATTGGTCAAACAGCCTGGATACCCTTTTTCACTGGAGGCATCGGAAACCTGGCCGGGGGTTTTCTGTGCAGTGGCTTGCTGCGGTATGGCCTATCCCCACAGATTGCGCGGCGGGTTGGAGTCCTTGTCTTCTCAGCGCTAATGGTAGCGGCTGTGCCGGCGGCCATGGTTCATAGTTCCGCGCTTGCCATCGCGCTCATCTCTACGGCGACGTTCGGTTATTGCGGCGCCCTGGCAAACGTTCTTGCCATCCCTCGAGACCTGTTCCCGAAAAATGCCGTAGCTTCGATATGGGGTCTTGCAAGTATGGGTTCAGGCTTTGGTGGCATGTTCTTCAGCCTGGTCACCGGATGGCTTGTCGACCACTATTCGTTCAAACCAGCATTCGTGCTGTTCGGATTAACTCCCATCATTGCCGCCTCCCTTATCTGGTGGCTGCCCCGAACCATAGCACCCGATTTGCGGGCTCGGGCATGAGTTTCACCAGTTCAAGTTCGAATGATTTAGTGATATATCACAGAGCGCGTATCCTTTGCAGAAGGAAAGATCGATGGTAACATCGGGACGTTCACACAAAAGTCCAAGGGTCACTGATCAAGAGCGAGGCTGACTTGAAAAAACCTACGCTAGTATCTAACCGGCTTAGACGTCCAGGTGAGTCACTCGCCGGAAGGGCATACCAGCAGATCCGTGACGAGATTCTGAATGGTGACCTGGCAATTGGGGATGTGCTGTCACGCAGGAAGCTTGCTAACCGGCTCAACATGAGTTTCCTGCCAATCACGGAAGCCATGCAGCGTCTGGAAGCAGAGGGCCTGGTCGAGAGTAGACCGCGAATCGGAACCAGAGTCCGTATACCTACCGAGCAAGACATCCGGAACAGCTACGTAATCCGCGAGGCGCTTGAATCGCAGGCAGCGAGGCTTTGTGCGGAGCATATCACTCCTGCTGAAAAGAAGCCGCTTTTGACAAGTGCCAAACATCTGGACAACCTTCATAAGGTGTCAGGACCAGAGTCTGAAGATTCACGATTCTTATTCTCTGTACACACCTACCACATGCAGTTCCACATGCGCATTGCTGAGTTGGGGCAATGTCCGGGTCTGACCAGCGCTATCGAAAAGGCGCAGGTGTTGGTCTTCAATTGGTTGTACGACACGGCTGCGAATAACAACAAGACCCCGGCGAAGTTTCACTCGAATCTGGCGGACGCGTTGTGTTCTGGAGATCCGTTGGTTGCCGACGCTGCCATGCGAGCGCACATTCGCAACGGGCTTGATCAGGTGCTTGAGCGACTGGCCAGCTCGGAGCATAGCAATCATTGGCGTCTCAAGAGCGCCCGAAGTTAGTGAGAGAACCCTGGCCGCGATCCAGGGGGCTATGACGTGGCTCTCTCTAAGGGGTCAGTCAGCCTAAGTTCGAAATGAACCCTTTCGAATAGCTCTCTGCAGCCAGCGCCCAGCGAGGCTGCTACGCGTTCGCACTTTCAATTTTGAATGTCCACGCATACTTGCAAGGGCGCGCCGCTTCGTTTTGCAGCTGCTCTGGGATCGCGATGGTGAGCTCTTGCGCTGAATCGTATTTCCACTGCAGCGGTTCCGCCACACCCAGCATGTAGATCTTCGATCCGTCTCTTGGCTTGATAGAGCTCAGCAGAAGTTGCTTGCCAGGCCATGCGAGTGTGTGGGCATAAGCGATACGCTTGTCCTTGGATCGCGTGTAGCGAATGTTATCGCCTTCCGACCACAGAGAGCCTTCGCGCGGACGCGTGGCATAAATCCCTTCACCATTGACTTTCAGCCACTCTCCCGTGGCCCTCAGCTGACGCGCGGCTTCCGGATGGAATTGGCCATGGGCACTCGGACCAACACCCACCATGAAGCCCCCACCCTTGGCCACCGAGTCCACCAGGTTATGGACAATCCAGTTTGTGCCTTTGTGCTTGGCCGGGTCGGGCTCATAGGAGAAGTCCGACCCAAGCGGGTAGATAACCAGCCAGGGGACGTCGGAAGTGACGTGGCCGGAAGGTACAACTCGCTCGGGCGTGTAGTAATCACCATAGTTGCCGATTCCGCGGTTGCGCAGCATCACATTGGGCTGAAGTTCTCGCAGCTTGAGAATGGTTTCCCGCATTTGCGGCCATACTTTTGGTCCCCAGTGAATGTCCAGACACAACATGTCGATGGTGCCGTAGTTCGTCAATAACTCCGTCAATTGCTGGCGATGACGGCGAACCATGCGGTCAACCTCGAGCGGCGTCGGGTCGGGCACCATAACATACCGGTTTCCAAGGCGCACTTTTCGCTTGGCCCAGAATTGCTCGACCGAGCCGTCCGAAGGACGCCAGCCATAGAGCTCGGGAGAGTCAGGAACCTGGAGCGGATCTTCCCCATAGGGCCGGAAATCCGCGTCATACCAATCAGGGTGGGAAAAATATAAGTCAACCTTGATGTCACGTTTGTGGGCGGCGTCGCACAGCTCCTTTATGATATCCCGGCGGAACGGCGTTTCCATGATGCTGTAGGCCAGATCGCAAGGTTCGATTTTGGGGCCGCCCGGTGCGGCCCAGTTGACCCGCTGCCGCACCCGCGTCTTGGTGTCGAACATGGAGAAGCCTTCGTGATGTTTGCTGGTAAAAGCGAACATCTTCAGCCCGCTTTCGGAGAACAAGTTCATCCATTCGTCAGCGTCGAATCCGGCAGGGTTCCACGTCTTGTAAAGCTCGTTGTACTGTGCCCGATCTTCCGACGACATATTCAGGAATGGCCACGACTCTGCGCCGCGGTGCCAAATGGAATAAAGGCCCCAATGGAGGCGCACGCCAAACTTCATATCCCTGAACGCCTCATAAGCGCTAGTGGGAGCCCAATGATATTCGGGGATGGGCTCCGCTTCCACGTACCATTCATTCTTGATTACGTCTGGCGGGAACCGGTGCTCCAGGGGAGCGGAATCCGCATGCAATTGCGACTTGGGAGCCAATGCCAGGGCAGCGGCAGAAAGCAGAAAGTTTCTTCTGTTCATCGTCATATGAGCAGCCAATCCTCAGATGTTTTCACCGCAAAGCAGAGTAGCCAGCCCTTTGCAGACGCAATGTTGATATATCAGTGCATTAACGCTTGTCAAGCAGAATTCATTCTCCACCTGAAATGATGCTTTGCGGGCCATTGCTTCCGGACAATCAAAATAAGCCCGTGCCCGTAGATTGGCTCTGCATGATCTTTCGACAGGCAAGCCGGATCCGTGCGTTTACTAATCGTATGCCGGCTCGGCGGTCCGCCACATTCCATTCCGATCTTCTGGCATTGCAGTAGCCTCCTCCGCGCAAGCCTGAAAATATGTCGAAAAATGGTCTTGATAGATGCAATTAAGCTCTTCTGCTGTCCTACTGCTATATCACAGGTTAATAGACCGGTAGATTGTCTTTCTTTCAGGAGGGTCAAAATGTCAGACATGATCAGGGCACGTTCCGCCGTCCGTTCCGTCCATCTCCTAACGAAACTTACGATGGTCTTGCTCCTGCTGGGCTGTGCTACCGTGACTACTCGTGCGCAAACTACAAGTGCGGGACTTTGCGCAGCGGTGCACCGTTTACTCCAACCATCGGCAATGATGAGGCCAACACTGGCGTTAGCAGCCAATGGCCGGTCCTGGTTGGCAAGCCAAAAATAGTCCATAGCCCAAACTGCTGGTTTTACATTACGTCCAATCCAGGTTGCGCGACTCTCAGCCCTGGAACGACTGCGGCGTATGCTGTCCCGGCGCAATACACCTACGGAACACCACTGAGAAATACACTTCGCGCCGACGATCTTAACGAACTCGACTTTACGTTGCTAAAAACTTTTCCGCTTGGCGAAGTGCGATCCCTCGAATTGCGTGGTGAATTTTTCAACCTGGTGAATCACCCAACGTTTGCCGCACCTTCCACCAATATCAACTCAGGATCGGGAGCCCAGGTAAGTGCCACCCTGAATAGCTCCCGAGAGGTCCAACTCGGGGTAAAGTTTGCTTTCTGATCTTCATCGTTCCGGCGTCTGCAGTGCTCAGGTGTCGCACTGGCTTAAAAATGTTATCGGTCAGGCTTTAGGTAGACTACTGTTGGAGTCCAAATAGAGTAACGATGGAGCGGTAGAAACGATGCCTGTTTCGATAAGCGGTCAGGTGGCCGTAATTGTTGGTGCGTCCAGCGGTATTGGCCGTGCGGCTGCAATGCTTTTTGCACGTGAGGGTGCGAAGGTCGTGGCGGCTGCGCGGCGCGAGGATCGACTGCAATCTCTCAAAGATGAGCTGGCAAAAGAGCAATGCACGATCACGGTGCGACGTGCCGACGCTTCGAACCCCGAAGATATGCAGCAGCTTGCACAGGAGACGCTTAAGCTATTTGGGAAGATCGATATTCTGGTGGTCGCCAGCGGGATCAATACCCCCGATCGGTCCATGAAGCGGCTGACTCCCGAAATATGGAACTCACTGGTGGATGTCAACCTCAATGGGGCCTTCTATGCTACGCATGCGTTTCTGCCCTCTATGCGGAACGCTGGTGCAGGCCATCTGATTTACATCTCCTCGATCAGTGGGGTCATGGCTGATGTGTCCGGCGCCGCGTATCAAGCGTCCAAGCGTGGGGTCGTCGGCCTGGCTCACGCGATTCGCATGGAAGAGAAACAAAACGGCATAAGAACGTGTGTGATTTGTCCGGGCCTTGTGAATACCGAGTTATTGGAAAAAAGGCCGGTAAAGCCGTCATCCGAGGAATTGGCGAAGGCCTTGCAGGCCGAAGATGTGGCAGAAACCATTTTGCACGTAGCGAAATTGCCGCTGCGGGCTTCGATACCGGAACTGATCTTGTTGCCGGCTACGCAGTAACTTTGATGGGAAAGGCACGAATGAATTTAAAGGGAAAAGTTTGCTTAGTCACCGGGGGTTCCAGCGGTATCGGGGCTGCCACTGCTCTCACCCTGGCACGCAAGGGCGCTCACATCGCCGTGGTTGCAAGGAAGGCCGTTCAGACGCCTGACAGTCTTCTCGCTGCCGTTGAGGCTCATGGGACGACGGCCCGCTTTGTGGAAGCTGACGTCGCTGATCCTGAGGCCTGCCGCAAGTGTGTCGAACAGGTAGTGAAAGACTTCGGCCGTCTCGATGTTCTTGTACACTCGGCCGGCGGCCCCGCTCCAGGAGGTTTTTATGCGGTGACCGATGAGATCTGGATGAACGCGTTTGCGGTCCACGTGCACTCGATCTTCTGGCTGTCCCGGGCCGCCGCTCCGCATATAGCGAAGCAAGGCGGGGGCGCGATCATCCTGCTTGGATCAGCAGCGGGACTCCGCGGCTGTCTGGGCGCATTCGCCTACGGGGTGGTGAAGGGCGCATTGCCGCAGTTCGCCCGCGTTCTCGGCCGCGAGCTTGCCGATCAGCGCATCCGGGTTAACTGCGTTTCTCCCGGAGTCATTCGCACTCCGTTTCATGATGCTCTTTCTCCGGAACAGGCGAAAAATAACGTCGAAAATCGAATTCCGTTGCACATAGAAGGCAAGCCAGAGGATGTTGCTGCGCTGATTACGACGCTGGTTGAAAATGATTTCATTACTGGAGAGAACATGGTGATTGATGGCGGAATGACCATGCGCATTGTTTAGGTCTGGTTTTGTAAGGGGCGGCGCGAATCCTGAGACTGCGGCACTCTCAGCACGAAGGGCAGGGCTTTTGAGTATGGGTGAGAACCGCAAATTTGCACTTAGTCCCGCAGGGACGGCTGAGCTTAGCCCAGGCCGTAGTCCTCATAAGCGCTAACTTGTTTGGGATGTTTTTGTTTAAAACTCCCACAAAAACGTCATCCTGAGCGGAGCGCCTCACAGATTTATCGCGTGACACAGCGCTTGGTGGCGCGGAGTCGAAGGACCC
>Ga0182024_10008229_pt1 | contig 22109 bp, 18 predicted proteins | sample P32metaG_FD_120480 | JGI IMG/M metagenome (GOLD analysis project Ga0182024, IMG submission 120480) | Permafrost microbial communities from Stordalen Mire, Sweden - P3-2 metaG (Illumina Assembly) | ecosystem: Environmental > Terrestrial > Soil > Wetlands > Permafrost | place: Sweden: Stordalen...
CGAGCAGCTTGTTGAGCGGATAGTCCTCGGGCTCCACCAGCAGGTCGTTCGCCAACGTGCCCGACGCGAGCAGCTCGAGCGCGCGCACGAAGCCGTCGGCGTCGTAGACGAACGCTCCAGTGATCACCAGCTCGTTCAGCAGGATCCGGTTCGGGTCGAACTTGGGCCGTGCGACGCCCGCGCCGACGAGCACGAGCGTGCCGGCGCGCTTGAGCTGCGCGAGTGCGGACTCCTGTCCTCGCCCGTTGCCTGAGCACTCGAGCGCCACGTCGAACGGCTCGGCGACGAGATCATGCGGCCAGCGCGGCGTCTCGAGCTCGTCGGGCGTCACGGTGCGCGCACCGAGCTTCGCGCACAGTTCGCGCCGCTTCTCCTTGGGCTCGCTCACCACGATGTCGTCGACACCGAGGGCTTTGAGCGCCGCCACCGACAAGAACCCGATCGGCCCGCCACCAGTGATCAACCAGCGGCTGCCGGGCCGCGCCCCTCCACCCTGGGTGATGCCGTGCAACGCGACCGCGAGCGGCTCCACGAGCGCGGCATGCTTGAGCGAGAGGTGTTCAGGGACTCGGAGCGCGTACGCGGCCTTGATCAGCTTGTAGCGAGCGAACGCACCTTGGCTGTCGTTCTCGTCGGCGCCGACCCGGCCGCGCTGGACGCACAGCGAGACCCGGCCGGCCCGGCAGTACTCGCACTCGCCGCATTTGGGAGACTGTCCGGGCACGACCCGGTCGCCGACCGTCCAGCCGGTCACGTCGGAACCGACTGCCGCCACCGTCCCTGAGAACTCGTGGCCCTCGATCACGCCGGTGCGCCCACCCCATTCGACCAGGAAGTGAAGGTCGGAGCCACAGACCCCGCAGTGACTTACCTCCAACAGCAGGTCGCCTGGACCGGGCTGGGGCGTCGGCCGCTCCTCGACGGCGACGGCCTTGAGGCCCATGAACACGGCGGCCGGCATGAGATCAGGAACGTCAGTACTCGCGGGGCGCATGACGCAAGCGTCTCCCGAACCTGACATGGACGTCAAGGTTCTGGCCAGTACGCACGCTGACCAGGGCGAACAGTCAAGTTCGCGGCCAGAACAGTCGACGCTGGTACTGGTCTTGGGACTACGAAGGTGGCGGACCCAACCAGCCCGGCAGGTTCAGCGCGAGGTGGAAGCGCATCCGGACCGGAAACAGAAGGTCCCGAGGTTCGCCCTTAAAGCACGGCCTGAAGACTCACCAACACTTCCGGCGCTCGCCCGGCGCCGTTCCTCAATGTGTCCGCCTGCTCGCAAGGTCTCTCAGGTCTCTCGCGGCCGTCACACAGGCTGCCCAAGGCGCGCCGACTGCGCCGGCCGTAGCCGAGCGAGAGTGGTGTTGATCGCGGCGTCCATCGCGACCGCGGCCAGCACCACGAGTGCCGGCTCGGCCGTTGTGCGGAATCGGGTGCTCGCGTAGGTCACCATGACCGTGACGAGGACTACCACGACCGACGCCAGCAGCGGGTACACCGGAATCTTCCGGCGGCGCAGTACGACGGCGCCCGCGATCGACAAGAGCGCCACAGCCCAGAAGCTGTACAACGCGGCCCAGGAGATCCACACCGGGCTGCGCCCCTCGATGTACGCGTCTTCGCGTACGTAGAGCGAAGTCTTGTAGAGCCCGACGATCCGGAGAAGCCGCACGATCTCGACCGCAGGCAGCCGGCTGAGGTGACCGCGCACGTAGGCGATCGCCTCGCGCTGGTACACGACATCTTCCTGCGACTCGTCGTCGGCGAGCGTGAGGTGGTCCTTCTTCTCGATCGCGTCCAGGCACTGCTGGTCCCAGTAACCCTGCCACGGGCCGTAGTAGGTGGAGTGGCAGTTGGCCGTGGCGAGCGTCTGCGCGAACTGCGTGCTCAACAGCACGGGGTGCGCGAAGCGTGTCGCGTTGTAGATCGTCCACGGCGCGAGTACCACCGCAACCGCGAGCAACGACGCGCCGAGCCAACGCAGCCGCACCCGCCACGAACGATCACGAGTGGCGCAGGCGAGCGGCACCACGAGCAGGGGCACCAACAGAATCAGCTCCGACCGCGCGAGCGCGCCCAGCCCGCACACGATGCCGACGAGCACGAGGTGCCGCCAACCCGGCCGGCGCCAGTACTGGTACGCGAACAGGAGCGCGGCCGCGGCCGCGAACATCGAAAGCGTCTCGGCCTGCAGCATGCCGTCGGGTGCCCACAGGTTCGGGTACGTCGCCGCGATGATCGCCGCGATGAGGCCGAGCCGGGCACCGCCCACCGCGTGGCCGAGCAAGCCGACGAGCGCCACCGTTGCCGAGCCGAGCAGGCACGACCAGAGCAGGTGTGCGAGCACACTTTTCATCCCGAGCACCGACGGGATCGCAAGGAAGATGATGTAGAGCGGAGGGTGGTCGGCCGCGGCACGCTTTAGTCGCACATAGAAGGGCGAGATGAAGCCTTTGCCTTCGGCGAGGAGGTTCGCGCCCGCGTGGTAAAAATACGCATCTCCGCCCGGGTCGAAATGACGGCGGTACGCGAACACGTACGCGACCCGCAGCGCGAGCGCGCCGATCACGACCAATGCGAGCGCGGGCCGAAACCAACGCGAGTCGGGTTGCGGGCGAACGGGTTGCATCGCTAGACCCGGCTCAGTCGTTTCCCGGAGAGCCGACGAATACCGCCTTCGGCATGCTGAAGTCGAGCATCTGCGAAATCAGACGCCGCGCGGGCACTTCTCTCGGCGGCCGATGAGAAAAGCGCGATCGCGATCGTTCGATGTGCAGCCGTCGGTGTCTCGCGTGGGTCGCATCGGATTGCTCCGCCAATGTCGAGCTACGCGACCGACCGCGCCCAACGCAAGATGGGACGCTCCAACAGGTACCAGCTCGCAGCCGCCGCGGCGATGACGACCGGGAGCCACACTGTCGTCGTTGACTTCGACGATTTAACCAGCGCTGACAGCATCGTCGAACCACATGTGCTGACGCTGTCCACCAGGACCGATCAGGATGAACTGTGTGATGAGACCAACGCCTTGGTGGCGCATTTCCCATGTGTATGGTTCCGGCACCTTCACCTCGTATCGCGCCAACGAAACCACTGGTGTGACTGGTCTGCGTTGGCGTTGCATTCGTTCGTCGTATGTCATGATGACCTACTGAGATACTCGTCGACCCAGAATGAAATCGTGCCATACGGGCACTTCGGATTTGAGCAGGGTGTGGACATGACTAGGCGCTCGGCTGTGTAAGGGTACGGTCGACGCTCGTGACGGCGACCATACTGGCTATGGCTAGGAGGCGCTCCGATCGCCGCCTCGCGTGGGTTGTCGCGGGTCTGGTAGCAGTGCCCGTTTTCGTGTTGTTGGTCCGTGTGGTGCACAGCGGTTGGTTGTCGTCGTCGGATTGGGCGGCGATCGAGTTGCGGACGCGGGATGTGGGCACGTCGCGTACGCCCCTTGTGGGCCCGTACTCGCGTTTTGGGTGGAACCACCCGGGACCGTTGCTGTTCTATGTGCTCGCCGTGCCGTATCGGCTGCTTGGTTCGCAAGGGCATGGGATTCTCGTCGGCGCGTTGGCGGTGAATGCTGCCGCGCTCGGATGCGTCGGCGTGGTGTTGTGGCGACGAGGTCGGGTCGCGGGACTGACGCTCGGCCTGGTCGTTGTACTGCTGCTCGCGCGGGCGCTCGGCGCGGGATTTCTTGTCGACCCGTGGAATCCGTATGTGATCGTCTTGCCGTTGTTCGCGGTGGTGTGCTTGGCGTGGGCCGCGACCGATGGCGATCTTTGGGCGTTCCCGGCGGCAGTTGGTGTCGGCTCGTTTGACGTGCAGAGTCATGTGGGCGTTGCGATCGCTGCGATCGCGGCGGTCGGCGTCGCGGCCGTCATTGTTGTGCTCGACGCGCGCCGTGACGGCCTCGCGCAACTTAGGGCGGTTGCGGTCGCGTCGTTGGCGGTCGCGTTCGTCTGTTGGCTCCCGCCGCTCATTCAGCAGTTTGAACCTGGTGGCGGAAACCTCGGTGAACTCATCCGCTTCTTCCTTCGACCCCACGCGGCGACGACCGGATGGTCCACCGGCGCACGCATCGTCGGACAGCAACTCTGGATTCCTGCCCCCTGGTTCGCAGGCCATGAGAGCGTGAACACATTTAGCGACGGTGTCGATCCGCACTGGCACGCACCGATCGCGTTGATCCTGCTCATCGGGGCCGGGGTGGTCGCGTTACGCCGCCATGATCGTCAGTCGCTCACACTCGACTCCCTCGCACTTTCGGTCGTGTTTGCCGCGGTGTTCTCCGCCGCGCACATCGTCGGCACGCCGTACTTCTACATCGTGCGTTGGATGTGGGCAGTCGGTGCGCTCGTCTGGCTCGCGATCGTGTGGACCGCATGGAGAGCCCTCCCGGTCGGCATCCGCCGGGGGAGGAGCGCATCACGACTCTCTGTCGTGCCGGTTGCGGTGCTCGCCGCGTGGCTCGCGGTCACGGCGGTACACGCCGACTTTCCCGTGCAATCAGACCAAGCATCACTCGTCGGGATCGCGCCCGCGGTGCGGCGCTCGCTCCGCGGACTTCCGGGCCCGGTTCTTTTGCAGTCGCCACCCGACGACTTCCTTTCGGGCCTCGCCGTGGAGGGCATTCTCCTCATCGCGATCCACGCCGGCGTCGATGCGCGCCTAGCATCTGACCGGTCGGCCATCGTCGTGGGGAAGGCCCACACGACCTCCGAGACATCGGCCCGCAGCACCGTCGTGGTTGTCGTCGACGACACGATCGACTCATATCTCATCAACCCGGCATATCGCGCCCTCGCGCACTACGACCCGCTCTCCGCCAAAGAACGCGCCTACCACACCAGGTTCGACATCCAAGAACGCCACGCCCTCTCAGGCGCGACTGATCCGCAAGCATGGTTGGCGGCCCACCAGGCCGACCTGTCACGAATACACGAACTCGACACACGCGGCCCCGACATCGAACTGTTCCTCAAAACCATCTCCAGGTAGTCGATGCGTGTCTGTCATTGCTGTTCTCCTCGTTAGGTGAATCTACGCTCGTGCCGCCTGCACTCCTGGCGAGTCCCTGGACTCCCGATGGAGACCTCCCAACGGCCGCCGGTCACCCTGCTGACCACCCCGAGTCTGGCGAGTGGTCACCCGGGGTCATGGACCCGAGATGCGCACGGTCTCGACCATCATGCCGGGCAGGACATGCGCCGCGAGGTAGGCCTCGGCGGGTGAGTCAAGATTCTGAGCGGCCGAGGCGTTCGATCTCGATCATCTGACCAAGCCCGGCCACGCCCCAGCGCCGGCGGACCCTGAGCCGCCGATGGACCTGGCTGACGTGCAGGTGGTACGCATAGCACCCGCGCCACCCTCCCGAACCTGACATGGGCCTCAAGGTTGATGCCGACGATTCGATCCGATGGAGCGGTTCGCCCCGAATTTCGAGGGCGACGACTCGATCGGTCGCGGGGCTGCCGACGGGCTGTTGCAGCCGTGGTGGCTGATGGGCCGGTAGGTCGGGCATGCTGGAAGCGCCCACGGATGCCGAAGACGCCGACGGAGGCCACCATGACCGCAGACATCGTGATCCGGGGCGGCGCTGTCGTGGACGGCACCGGCGCACCGGCCCGGTCCGCCGACGTCGCCGTCACTGACGGCGTCATCAGCGCTATCGGGGATCGACTCGACGGCAAACGGGTACTCGAGGCCGACGGCCATGTGGTTTCGCCGGGCTTCGTCGACATCCATACGCACTACGACGCACAGGTGTTCTGGGACCCGGCGCTCACGCCGTCGTGCTGGCATGGTGTCACGTCTGTCGTGGCCGGGAACTGCGGCTTTTCGATCGCTCCGGTCCGAGCGGAGCACCGCGAGTTGCTCGTCCGGACATTGCAGCACGTCGAGGACATGGCCGCCGACACGTTGTTCGAGGGCGTTCCTTGGACCGACTTTGAGACCTTCCCGCAATATTTCGACGCGATCGAACGGCGCGGCACGCTGCTCAACTACGCCTGTTACGTCGGTCACACCGCGGTCCGGCTCTACGTCATGGGCGAGTCGGGCTACGACGAAGCGGCCACCGACGACGACGTGCGCGCAATGCAACGTGTCATCGCGCAAGCGCTCGAAGCTGGCGCAGCCGGATTCGCGACGTCGGCGTCGCCGACACACAACGGTGACAAAGGGCGGCCGGTGCCGTCACGTATCGCCGATCTCGACGAGGTACGCGCCCTCGTCGCGCCGCTTCGCGACGCGCATAAAGGTGTCGTTGCGTTGCTGCCCGGCGAGAAGGTAACGCACGACGACGTGTTCGACATTCAACGCGCTGCGGGACGGCCGGTCACGTGGACTGCGCTGCTCACGGTGAAGGGATACCCGTGGCACGAGCGGATCATGGCCGCGAACGTTGCGGCCCGCGCTGAAGGTTCGGAGGTCTGGCCGCAGGTTTCGTGCCGTCCGTTGACCTTCCAGATGAACTTGCGGGAACCCTTCACGTTCAACATGCGTCCGGCGTTCCAAGCGTTGATGGACCGCCCAGTCGAAGAGCGCATCGCCGCGTACCGGGACCCGGCGTGGCGTCGCCGAGCCTGGGAGGAGCTGTCGGGCCGCGGCGCGAAGCGCGCGCTCCCGATGAATTTCGATTCGCTCGCCGTTGCCGAAACGGTCGACCATCCCGAGCTCGTGGGTTGCAGCGTGGTTGCCGTCGCCGCTGAGCGCGGCTGCACGCCGTTCGACTTCATGCTCGACCTCGCGCTCGAGGAGAACCTCGACACTCGCTTCACGAGCGTGCTCGCGAACAACGATCCCGAAGCGATCGCGTGGCTCCTGCCCCAAGAGACGGTGCTGTTCGGCCTGGCCGACTCGGGCGCGCACGTCAGCCAGCTGTGCGACGCCTGCTTCGCCACCGATCTCCTCGGCAACTGGGTTCGCGACAAGGGTGTCATGCCGTTGGAGCACGCGATCCACAAACTGACCGGAGAACCGGCAGGCGTGTTCGGATTGCACAACCGCGGAACCTTGGAGGTCGGCAAGGCAGCCGATGTTGTGGTGTTCGACTTCGCCCGCGTCGCGCCCGGGCCGCTCCGGCGAGTTCGTGACTTCCCCGCCGACGGTGAACGTCTCGTCGCCGACAAGCCTGTCGGCATGCGTCACGTGCTCGTCAACGGCACCGTCATCCGTGCCGACGAGGAACCCGTGCCGGACGCGTTGGAGCAGCGCCCCGGACGCCTGCTGCGCTCGTAACTCCCGCGAGGTCGTCGGGTTGGCCGCACGGCGCGGGGCGGGACCGATTGGGCTGATGAAACTGAGCGTTCCCGGCGATGGCGTCCGCGACGAGAGACGGCCGTGTGTACCCCACGGTTCGGTGATGTCGGGGACGTCGGCTCCGAGACCCGCCGCCGCGACCGATGCGTTGGTGTCGTGCACGACGAGATCGGCGGTTGCGCGGCCCGGTCGTTGTTCGGTCATTGCGGCCGTCGGTCCAAACTGTCAGTCGTTCCACGCGTGACGGTTCGCATCGGGTTCGGGGATCGGTCCGGGGCGACGAGCCGGGCGCTGGGACAGCACCGCCGGGAAGCACACTCGCAGGTTGTCGTCGTCGTCGGCTGCGATCACCCCCCGTTGGCGGAAGTGCTGATGCTCCCCCATCTCCTCGGGGGTGAGTACCGGCGTCACCGGTGCGCCCGCCGCGGTCAGCCGCTCCAGCGCGACGTGGCGGGGCAGTGCCGCACACGCTTCGCCAAGCGCCGACTGACATTCCTCGAACCGGTCGAGTCGATCGAAGTACGCGAGTTCGCCCAACTGCGCGATGCCGAGCCCGTCGCACACCGAACGCCAGAAGTGATCCTCTGCGATGACCCCTAACGCGATCCAGCGTCCGTCGGCGCAACGGAACACCCCGTAGCCGGTCGAGCCTCGCGTTGGTTCGTCGCGTCCGCGGATCGCGTTTGCCGAACGCGGACCAATCCACGATGCGACCACGTCGGCCATCGCGACATCGATACGTTCGCCTTCGCCGGTCCGCAGTCGATTTGCCCATGCCGCGCAGATCGTGAGTGCGGCGACGGTGGCTGCGGCGAGGTCGGCGATTGGAACCTTGGGGATCTCGGGTAGGTCGAGCGAGTTCGCACGGGTGATGGCGCCGGCCAGCGCCTGATAGTTCACATCGTGGCCCGGAAGCGCCCTGAGCTCGCCGGTCTGTCCGTATCCGCTGACCGAGCAGTAGATGATCGACGGGTTCACCGCCTTGACGTGCTCGTACCCGACGCCGAGTCGGTCGGCGACGCCGGGACGCCAGCCTTCGCAGAACACGTCGGCGCGAGCTGCGAGCTCGAGCGCACGAACGCGACCGGACCGGTCGCGCAGGTCGAGAACGACGCTGCCCTTGTGCGACGCGACGTCGCGGAAAATGTCGGGAAAGGTGCGCATGGGGTCGCCGGTAGGTGGCTCGAGCTTCAAGACGTCGGCGCCGAGATCGGCGAGGAGCTGCGTCGCGTGTGGCACCGGCCGCCAGATCCCTGCGTCGAGGACACGCATTCCGGCGAGGAGGCCGCTCCTGTTGGTCGTATCCGGTGTGGGCTTCGCACTCACGCGATGACTCCGTCGGCCCGAAGCTGTGTGAGGTCGTCGTCGTCGCAGCCGCCAACCTCACCCAACACGGCGTCGGTGCTCGCACCCAAAACTTCGGCGGGCGCCAGCTCGACCCGTCCGGCGAACGAGATGGGAAGCGCGGCGCCGAGAAATCCGCTGGGACGATCGGCCGGTGCGTCCGGATGTCGGAGCTCGCTGAGGAGCCCGCGGTCGCGCAAGTGTTGGTCGGCGGCCGCTTCGATTGGGTCACGAACCCGCCCGGCCGGGAATCCTATGGCGAGCAGCGCCGCCTCGACGTCGCGTACCGGCCGCGTCTGACTCCATGCCTGCACTGCCGCGTCGATCTGTTCTTTCGCCCCGGCACGTTCGCGGATCGTCGGCCATGCGGCGAGCGCGTCGTCGCGCTCCATCAGGTCGCACAACTGTTGCCACTGTCGATCGCTCGTACACGTGAGCGCGATCCAGCCGTCGACGCAACGGTAGGTGTTGATCGGCGCACCGCGGCCGTCGGCGTTTCCGGTACGAGGTGGCATCCCGATCGCGGCGTAGTGATCGACCGGTTCGTCCCAGACCGACGCGGTCAGCACGTCGAGCATTGCGACGTCGACCAGTTGCCCGCGACCGGTCGCGTCGCGTTGGCGTAACGCGCCAAGGATGCCGAGCGCAGCGTAGGTCGCGCTTGCGTGATCGGCGACCGTAATGCCGGCACGCAGGGGCGGACCGTCAGCGAAACCTGTCTTGGCCATCACGCCTGAAGCTGCTTGCACAATGTTGTCCATCGCGGGCCGGTCCGGTACGTCGTAGCCGTAACCTGAGATGGCGCAGTAGACGAGGCGGGGGTTTTCGACCGCGAGCTGTTCGTATCCAAGCCCGAAGCTCGCCATCGCGTCGGAGCGCGAGTTCTCGACGAATACGTCGGAGTGCATGGTGAGGGTGCGAACCAGACTCGCACCGCGCGGGTGCGTGAGGTCCAGCGCGACGCTGCGTTTGCCTCGACTGCGCTTCAGGAACGGAATCGACAACGCGCCCTCGACATAGTCGTGCGTGTTGCCTCCGTCCGGATGCGCGAACGGTGGCAGACGGCGGCTCGTGGACGCGCGGGGCGACTCCACCGAGATCACCTCCGCTCCCATCGACGCCAACAGGAACGTGCACAGCGGGCCCGAGACGAACCGGCTGACGTCGAGCACCCGTACGCCAGCCAGCGGAGCGGGAGCCTCGCTCATCGAGAAGCCTCGTCGCGCAGTTGCTGACGCAAGACGAACTTCTGGATCTTTCCGCTCGGCGTACGCGGGAACTCATTGACCTCGCGGATCAGCTCCGGCCACTTCTGGCGAGCCAGACCTGCTTGTCCGAGCGCGGCGCGCAACGCCGCCAGATCGGGAGCTGCGGCGCCGTGCAGCATCCGAAAGTGCGCGCATCCGATCTCGCCGAGCCGCTCGTCCGGCGCGGCCACCACCGCAACCTCCGCGACATCGGGCATCCGAACGAGGATCTCTTCGACCTCGGCCGCACTGACGTTCTCGCCGCCGCGGATGATGATGTCCTTCTTGCGGTCGGTGATCGCGAGGTAGCCGTCGGTGTCGAGCACGCCGACATCGCCGGTCATATACCACCCACCGGGTGCGAACGCGGCGGCGGTCAAGGCCGGGTCGGTATAGCCGACGAAGCAATCCGGCCCGCGGCTCCAGATCTCGCCCGGCTCGCCGACCGCGACGTCGTGCCCGTCGTCATCGACGAGGCGCATCTCGACGCCCGGCAACGGTACGCCGTCGGTGTTCAGTCGCTTGTCGCGCGCTGACACTGCGGAACAACCTGTGATCGACGGATGTTCGGTGCTCCCGAAACTTCTCGTTGTCGTGATACCGAGGCGTTCGGCGCGCTCGCCGACCGCGGCCGGCACTGCGGAACCGCCGAGACCGATGACCGGCATCAGCGCGACGTGACGCACCGGATCAAAGTCGGGATGGTCGAGCAGACTGGTGAGAAAGAACGTCGATCCCTGACCGGCAGAGCAGCCCTCGTCGAGCATCGCCTGCAGCACACGACCCGGTTCCCACACATCGATCAAGTGGATCGGGCGGCGACCCGCCACCGGCATCAGCAACGCCGCGATCATGCCGATCCCGTGGCCGACCGGCGCGCCCGTAATCGACGGCGGTGACGGCGCGATTCCGGCCTGGGCGAGCAGCGCCTCGGGCTGCACGGCGCCCAGCTGACGGATCTCGGCGCCGATCGTCCGGTGCGCGTGTACGACGCCTTTCGGGTCGCTGGTCGTGCCCGACGTGTACGCGACCAGCGCCGGCGCGCTCGGATCGACCTCGGCCAACATGTCGAGCGAACAGTGCTCGAGCAGTTCGTCGAACGCGATGTTGCCCGGCCCGACCACGTCTCCGACCACAGCGACCCATTCGAGATCGGGAAGGTCAGCGCGCATCGATTCGAGGTTGGCGAGAAAGTCCTGAGCGCCGAAGCGGTCCGCCGTGACCAGGGCTTTGACTCGGGTTCGAGCGAGGATATAGGCGACTTCCTTGGTTCCGTAGAAGTGCACGATCGGGACCACCACGGCACCGAGGTACGCGACCGCGTAGAACGTTGCCGCCGCCTCGAGCCAGTTGGGGAGCTGAAACGCGATCGCGTCTCCCGGTTCGACGCCGCGGGCGCGCATACCGGCCGCGACCTGTCGGGCGAGCGCGTCGACGTCGCCGAGCGTCCCGCGGTACGGACGACGATCCGAACGGACGGTGAACGGCTGCGCGGCCGCTTCCCGAAGACCGTCGGCGAGCAGGCCGCCGAACGTCTGGTCGTCCCAGAAGCCTTCGGCCACGTAGCGCTTCGCGCGCGGTGCGTCGATCGGGCGGGGTGTGAAGTCCACCGTCTCAGTCTGGCATCATCTCGTCGACCGTCGCCCTCGACGCGCACGATCCGGCGGCCCTCGCTCGTCCGGGCCGGGGCGGTCGAGGGGTCAGTTTGCTGCGATGCGTCCGACGACGTCGTGACCGCCGAGGACGACGAGACATTCCGGGCCTCGGGCACCGGTCGGAAGTCAAGACCATCGAGTGCCGGCCGCATCTCGACCTCGGCCGGACGTCGATCCCGACGCCGCAATCGACGCATTCGCTGCCTTCGGCGTGCACCGGCCGCGCTCGGCCGGGCCGACGGCAGCTGGACGGTGCTCGCCGACGCGACGGCGACGAGTTCTGCGCCGTTCGAACGTCTCGGGCGGCGGGGAGGTGCCGGTTGCGCGAGCCCCCGCCTAGCGAGGCAAGCCCAAGACGCGCTCGGCGATGATGTTGCGCTGAATCTCGCTCGTTCCGCCGGGGATCGTGCCGCTGAACGAACGCAGATACGAGATGGCCCACGGACCTTCGCGCCACATCTTGGGCCCGAACAGATCGAGGTCCAGTCCGTCGACGCCCAGCGCCTCAGCTCCGTACAGGAGCGCTCGCTGCAGCGACTCGCTCCCGAACAGCTTGAGGAGCGAGTGCTCGGGCGACGATTTGCCCAACAGAAACTTCGAAAAGCCGCGGTAGCCCATCGTGAGCAGCGCTTGCGCGTCGATGTGAAATCCGGCGACTGCGTCGCGGTAGCGCGGGTCGTCCCCGAGCCGGCCGCCGCCCGCAACCGGCCGGTCGCCGAGTTCGACGAGTGCCCGCACTGCTCGCTGCACGTCGTACGCGTAGCCGATCCACAGCATCGCCCGCTCGTGTGCGAGCGAACCCTGCGTGATCGGCCATCCGCCATTGAGCGGACCCACAAGATTGTCCTTCGGGACCCGGACGTCGGTGAAGAACACTTCGTTGAAGTCGCAGAAGTCGGGGTCGGACAGCTCCGGGAACGGACGGCGCTCCACGCCGGGCGTCGTCGTCTCAATGATCAAGGCGCTGATGCCCTTGTGCTTCGTTGCGCTCGGGTCGGTGCGCACGAAGCACAAGCACCAATCGGCGTGCTGCGCGCCCGACGTCCACACCTTCTGCCCGTTCACCACGAACTCGTCACCGACAAGCTCGGCGCGGGTCTTGAGGCTGGCGAGGTCGCTGCCCGCGCCCGGCTCGCTCATGCCCAGACACCAAGAGATCTCGGCCCGCAACGTCGGACCGAGGAAGCGCTCCTTCTGTTCGGACGTGCCGTAGTCGTTCAGGGAAGGGGCGATGATGCCCAGACCTTGCGGATTCGCGCTCCGGATGATCTCACGACGTGAGATCTCCTCGAAGTAGATCATCTGCTGCATCGGCGACGCGTTGCGTCCGCCGAGTTCGGGCGGCCAACCGGGCACGAGCCACCCCGCGTCGAACAATGCCCGTTGCCACGTCCGTGCCCACTCGGGCATGTGCGCGCTCGAAAGCTTCGGCGCGCGGAATCGTTCGGCCGACGGCTGGTGTGTCGCCAGCCAGGCGACGAGCTCGGCGCGGAACGCCTCATCTTCGGGTGCGTACTGCAGGCGCATCGCGGCGCAGGGTAGTTTCCTGACGTTCGTGTCAGCCAAATCATGCGCGCGGACGCGTGCGTGATTTGTTGCGTCTGGAGCGCCGTCGTGGACTTCGAGTTCAGTGCCGACCAGGAAATGTTGCGCGAGTCGGTGCAACGTTTCCTCGCCGACAAGGCGCCAACGAGCTATGTGCGCGACGTGTATGACACCGACGCTTCTCGCCTCGGCCACGACGACGTATGGGCCGGCCTCGGCGACATCGGCGCGATCGGATTGCTGGTGCCGCACGAGTTCGGCGGTGCCGGCATGGGGATGGTTGACGCGGCCGTGGTGCTCGAAGAACTCGGCCGCGCGCTCTGTCCGGCCCCCTATACCTCGACCGCGGTCGGCGCGGTTTCGCTCGTGGTCATGACCGGCTCGCCGCGAGAGCACCAGTACCTGCTTTCGGGCCTGGCCGACGGATCGACGATCGGCGCGCTCGCACTGTTCGAGCCGGGGAGGCGTTACCGCTGGCGCGAGCCGGCGAGCGAGGCACGGATCGACCGTGAGATGTGGCGATTGGACGGGACGAAGGTGCACGTCGCCGACGGCGACGCCGCCAACCTGTTCCTCGCGACCGCCCGCGATCCCGACGGTGCGCTCGGCGTGTTCGCGATCCAACGCGACGATTCGGTGCGGGTCGAGGGTGTCCCCACCGTTGACGGCAGCCGCAAGGAGGCGACCGTCACGTTCGAGGGCGCACGGGCCTGGCGCCTCGGCGCCGGCGACGCGACCGACGCCGTCGCTCGCACGCTCGACCGGCTGGCGGTCGCGTACGTCGTCGACGGCGTCGGCGCCGCCGGACGTGCGCTTGAGCTCGCGGTGGACTACGCCAAGGAGCGGGTCCAGTTCGACAAGCCGATCGGTTCGTTCCAGGCGGTGCAACATCTGTGCGCCGACATGCTGCGGGCCTTGGAGCTCGGGCGGGCCGCAGGGTATTACGCGTGCTGGGCGGCCGATGACGCCGAACCGAGCGAAGCGCACCGGGCCGCGGTGATGGCGAAGGCCTTCGCGAGCGACGCGTACGCCCAGTTGGGTGGGACCGCGATCCAGGTGTTCGGCGGTGTCGGTTTCACCTGGGAGCACGACATCCACCTCTACTACAAGCGTCTGCTCTCGCTGTCGGTGTCGCTCGGCAACGCGTCCGAACATCTTGCCGAACTTGCTCGCATCGCCATCGACTGACCGCGGCGCGCCGTACACGCCCGGGGGTTGTCGTCGTTCGGGATTCGTCGTTCGGGATGATGTGCGTGCCGGCGGGACTGCCGCCGCCACGAGTTCAGCGCTCAGCTGGCGTCGCTGCTCCGCTCGAGCGCCGGTCGGCGCGCCCGGTACGGCTCCCGCGACGCGGATGACCGCACGCCTGGCCCCGGTCCCGGCATGCGGGTCCGGGAACGGGCCTACTCGCGTACGAGCAACAGGCAGCCGCAGGTGTTGCCGCCGCCGGCTGCGATCACACCCACGGTCGGTGGGGTCGCGATCTGTCGGTCGCCGGCTTCGCCCCACATCTGCGTCGCGCCCTCGTGCAGGAATCCGTAGCCGTGCAGCCGTCCGGCCGACAGTTGGCCGCCGTGGGTGTTCAGCGGCAGCTGGCCGTCACGCGCGATCCGCGTTCCGCCGTCGACGAACGGGCCTCCCTCGCCGATGCCGCACAGTCCCAACGCCTCGAGCCACGACATCGTCAGCCAAGAGAATCCGTCGTACAGCTGGGCCATCTGCACGTCGGAGGGCTTCAGATCGGTGCGAGACCAGAGTTGTCGGCCCGCGTCGCGGTTCGGCATTGCGGACAGATCGTCGAACTGATCCCACGAGGGTCGACCGGCGATCCGAGTGCCGACCGCCTCGACACGCAATGGCGGATGTCGAAGATCACGCGCACGATCGCGTCGGGACACGATGACGGCGGTCGCGCCGTCGCAGGGCACGTCGCAGTCGTACAGGCAGAACGGCGTAGAGATCATCCGCGCGCTCATATAGTCGTCGAACGACATCGGTTCGCGGTAGATCGCGTTCGGATTGAGTTCGGCGTTTTTCCGGGCGTTGAGCGGGATCCACGCCAGCTGCTCCCGAGTTGTGCCGTACTGATGGAAGTGACGCTGCGCGAACATCGCGATCCACGTCGCCGCCGACGGCGCCGAGAACACAAGGTTCCACGACATGAACCCTGACGCCTTGAAGGCGCCGCCTCCACCGCCTCCGGGCATGACCCCGGCGCGACCTTTGTCTCCCTGCGCGGATCCCTCATAGACGGAGCGGAAACACAGCACATGGTTGGCGAGGCCCGAAGCGACCGCGAGGCAGGCGTTGACCACAGAGCCGAGCTGGCCCGACGTTTCGAGCCCGCTGCCGTACCAGCCACAGTTCAGTCGCAGCGCGTCCATCACCTCGTACGCCCCGGCACCACTGAACCCTGCGGGCTGCGCCATCGGACCCGGGTAGGTCGAAAGTCCGTCAACGTCAGCGGTGGTCAATCCGGCATCGTCGATCGCCGCGAGGCAACCGTCGAGGGTGAGCTCGAGGGGATCGCGGTGAAGCCGCCGCCCGATGTCCGACTGGCCGACGCCGGTAATGCACGTGCGCCGCTCGATGATCTCGTTTTCATCCATCACGAACTCCGATCAGGTTCGAACAGCGGCAGGTACACGTCGCCTTCCGGATCGGCGTGGTGCTCGAAGGTGACGTGTAACGGCATGCCGATCTCAATCTCGTTGAGCGGGCAGTTCACGAGGTTCGTCGTGAGTCGTACCGATGGCTGTTCGACGATCTCGACAATCGCGACGACATACGGCAGGTCCGGACCCGGCATCCAGTTCTGGTAGTTGACCGAGTAGGTGGCGAGGGTCGCGCGACCGGAAACTGTTTCGACCGCGAGATTCTTCGAATGGTCGATCGGACAGATCGGCTGCGGTGGATGAATGTAATAACGGCAGTCTTGACAACGCCAGAACCGCAACGCACCGACCGCGCCGCCGGTCCAGAACTCGCGGTTGCGGTCGTCGAGCCGCGGCAGAATACGAAACGGCGTATTTGAAGGCATCGCTGGTGTCTCCTGCATGTTGAGCTAGTCGGCCTCGACTTCGCGTGCTTCCTCGTAGCCGGCACGCGCGTGTGGGATGGCCTCGACGGCTGGCAAGAGACCGAACCCTGGGACGGTCAACATGATCGACCCGAGGATCTCCTCCCATGTGGCGCCGACCTCACGCGCGAGCTGCGCGTGGCGTTGCACTCCGGCGGGATTGCGAAGCCCGACGGTGACGACCATGCGTATGAGCTCGTGGGTCTTGCGGTCAGGTGCACCGAGCGAGTCGAGCTGCGACATCCACGCGTTTTGCGCGGCGTGAAGTTGGGGGAACACCTCGTGCAACGGCTCTTCGAACGCGAAGTTCCAGTCCTGTTCGTGGTCGTTCACGGCGGTGAATCTACTGACCCGTTATGGTGCCGCGGCGCGGAAGATCGCGATGGTGATCTCGTCGTTGAGTGCCTTGAAGTCGACGGTCACGGGCATCCCAACTCGCAGTTCGTCGTGCGGCGTGCCTTCGATGTTGGTCATCACCCGCGGACCTTCTTCGAGTTCGACGACCGCGGCGACGTAGGGCACCCGCTCGTTGAACGGCGGCAGGTCGTTCTGGATCACGATCGAATAGGTGTACAGGGTCCCTCGACCCGAGGCCTGTTTCCACTCGACGTTGTCGCTCCAGCATTTCGGGCAGAACGGCCGCGGATAGAAGTGGTCTTCGCCGCACGCATTGCAATGGCGCACCAGGAATCGTCCTTGGCGACAAGCGTCCCAGAACGGTTGCGTCTCCAGGTCGGGAGTCGGGATGTCGAACCGCGGTCCGGCCATCGGTCAGCCTTCGGCCGGCAGCACGGCCACGGCCTCGCCCTGGATCTTCGCTTCGCCGTGCTCGTTCACAAGCGCGCACTCGAGCACGATCTCGTTGCCGGGACGTTTCTCGCTCACCGCGACGGTGGTGCTGAGGGTCTCTCCCGGCCATGTCTGTTTCGTGAAGCGCACGCGGTACGACGTGAGGTTGCCGATCCCGACGTAGTTCGTGACCGCCGTCGCCAAGAGGCCCGCGCTGAACATGCCGTGCCCGAAAACCGACGGAAGACCTGCTGCGTGGGCCGCGACCTCGTCGTGGTGCATCGGGTTGAAGTCACCCGAGGCGCCTGCGTACATCACAAGATCGGTACGCGTGAGCGTATGGTCGATCGGCGGTGCCTCGTCGCCGACGTTCACGTCGTCGTAGCGCAGCTTGCGCTCGCCCATGTCTCATCCCTTCGTGCACGACCACCGAACGGTGCTGCACGGAGGCTAAGGGGAAACCTGACACGCGCGTCAACTGACGCGCCGGTTCAGACCGCGGTGCTGGCCGCGAGGAGCTCGCCCAGGAGGTGCTGCTGGTTCTCGAGGCGCAACTGCTCGGCGCGCAGATACTCGAGGCGGGCCCCCACGCCGCGCAGGTCCTCTTGCACACGCTCCAGCCACTCGTGTATCTGATCCGGCGGCAAGCCACAGCTCGGGACAGCGGCCCGTTCCGGGGATGCCAGCCGAGTGGTGGTCGTGATCATGGCCTGCTCCGAGCCCCCCATCACGGTGCTGATCGGCCGAACCCGGCGTCGGGCGAGGGATTCGGCCGCCACTGCCGCCCTAGCTATTGGCCCGGTTCGGGATCTCGGGGCAGGCCCAGCAGGCGCTCGGCGATCACGTTGCGCTGCACGTCGCTGGTACCCCCGGCGATGGTGAGGCAGCGATTGAACAAAAACGCGGACGCCCACGCTCCGGCCTCGCCGTCAGTGGCGGCGGCGTCGGGGCCCATCAGCGAAAGCCCAACCTCCTGGACGTGTTGATCGTGCTGCACGCCGAGGAGCTTGCGAACCGCCGCTTCGGAACCCGACGGGTCGGCGCCGGCAAGTGCCTGCAGCGTCATCCGGAAACCGAGCACAGCCAACGCGTGACCCGTCACTGCGAGATCGCCGACCTCGGCGAGCGCGAGCCGGTCGTCCGACAGACCGCGGAGTTCAGCGGCGCGCAACGCGCCGACGACACCGCCGCCGATTGTGTTACTGCCGCCCATGTACACCCGTTCGTTGGCAAGAGTGGTGCGCGCGCAGCGCCAGCCGTCGTGCTCGTCGCCCACCAGACAGTCTTCGGGTACGAACACGTCGTCGAAGAACACCTCGTTGAAGGTTTCGTTGCCGGTCAGCTCGCGCAGCGGTCGAATGTCGATGCCCGGTGTCTTCATGTCGACCATGAAGCACGAGATCCCTTCGTGCTTCGGTCGGTCCGGCGCGCTTCGAGCCAGACATATCCCCCACTCGGCTTGGCGGGCGAGCGAGGTCCACACCTTCTGACCGTTGAGGACCCAGCCGCCCTCGACGCGAGTCGCGCGGGTCGACAGCGCCGCGAGATCAGAACCCGCGCCGGGCTCACTGAACAGCTGGCACCAGTTGATCTCGCCACGCAAGGTCGGCGAAATCCACCGCTCCTGCTGTTCGGGCGTTCCGTAGACGATCAGCGTCGGCAGCGCCCACGCACCGACGCCGATGTTGGCACGCGGCACCTTCGCGGCACGGAACTCCTCCTCGATGACGAGCAGCTCGAGCGCCTTCGCATCACGACCCCACGGCCGAGGCCAGCCCGGCGTGAGGTAGCCGTCACGAGCGAGGCGCTCGCGCTGGCCGAGCGGCGGGAGGTCCTTCACCTCGTCGACAACGGCACGCACCGCCGCGCGGTACGACTCAGCCTCGGGTCCGAGGTCGACGGCGAGGCGCCGGCGCGTGCCCGCCTGCACTTCGCGGGCGGCACGCACGCGCCACTCGTCGGGTGTCCCTGCGAGTTGGTGCAACGTGATGGCGCGGCGCAGGTACAGGTGCGCTTCGTGCTCCCAGGTGAAGCCGATCCCGCCGAGTGTCTGTACGCAGTCCTTGCCGTTCAAGAACGCGGCATCGAACGCCAGCGCAGCCGCCGACGCGATTGCCAGGCCGTCACCGTTGCCGGCATCTCTGGCGGCCCGCGCTGCGTCCCAGACAGCCGCGCGTGCGAGTTCGGTGCGCGCCAGCATGTCGGCGCAGCGATGCTTCACACCCTGGAACTGACCGATCGGGCGACCGAACTGCACCCGCACCTTCGCGTACTCGGCTGCCGTCTCAACACACCATTGGGCCACTCCGACCGCCTCGGCCGCGAGCAGAACCGAAGCGAGATCGCGAACCCGTTCCGCACGAAGGCCCGACAGATGTTGGTGGGCGTTGCCGCGCACGCCGTCGAGATCGAGCTGCGCGACGCGACGGATGAGGTCAATGCTCGGCAGCTCCTTCGCGCGTGCCGTCGCAGCGTCGAGCGCGTACCACTGCTGATCGAGCTCACAGACGATCACGTCGGCGTCGTGGCCGCCGAGCACCGGCCGGGTGCCGCTCAATGCGACCGCGCCCGTACATGCTCCGGACGCCAGCTTCGGCAACCAGGCCGCAGCCGCAGGACCACCGGCTTCGTCGAGCACCGCCGCCGCGAGCGCAGTCGCGAGATACGGGCCCGGAGCGCACGCCCGTCCGAGCTCCTCGATCACAACTGCTTGTTCGACCAGCCCGTATCCGGCGCCGCCGTTGCGTTCGGCGACGTGCAGGCCGAGCCAGCCCGGCTCACACAACGCGGCCCAGAATCCCGGCCGCGTCTCCGTCTGCGCGTCGACCACCGCCCGCGCCGCGCTCGCCGGGATGTTCGTGTCGACGAACCGCCTGACGGCCTGACGCAGTTCCTCGTGCTCTTCGGTGATGCCGATCGCCATACGAGGATCGTCGCAGAACCGTCACGATGAAACCAAGTTGACGCGAACAGACCAGATCGTTCGCCGTCGAAGATGCAACCCGTCGGCCGCTCAGCCTGACCTCTTCCCAGGCCGGTCAGCGCCGCCGACCACCGCCGCGAACGTGATCGAACCTTCCGTCCTCCCAGCGCAGGCCCATCAGGTTGATGCCAGGGCGGTGACCGGTCTGGAACACGACTGACAGTCCGTCGCCAACGACGCGGCGGAGCCGTTCGGTGTTGTGCCGACGATCGCAACCGTGCTGTCTTCGACGGCAGGTGGTGGCACCCCGAACGGGTATCCGGATTCCACAGACGTCACGTACCGGCCCGGCGAATCGGCGGCCACGTCGCCTGCGCGTCCCGGTCACGTGCTGTGGCCTTGCCTTCGGCGGCGACAAGAGCAGGGTCTGGTTTTTCGCCGGCTGGTCGCATGCGTGGCGACCCCGAGTTTCAGTCTCGGCGTCCGCCGCGCGCCGCGACCTCATCGCGGAGCCCGTCGAGGACGACACCTCCCACGTCGCGCCCATTCGACTTGCGAGACGGCGTGCGCCTGACGCGACGTCGACGCCGTTCCGTTGCAGCCGCCGATCAGCTTCGCACGGTGAAGCGTCGCGCCTCGCGGGGATGCTGGCCGCGCTCCGGCGTGCGCCGTGTGCGGTACCTGCGCGGTGCGAACGTCCTTCGCGCCGCGCAGTCCCGCCGTGCCGGGGCGGGATGATCTACGTCGAGGTCAGACCAGTTTCGTGTCGCCGTCGAAAATGGCGATCGCCTGGGTCGGACAGCCCTGGGCGGCGAGCACAATCTTGTCGTCGCTGGCGGCTGTGGCGTCGACGACGACCGCGATCCCGTCGTCGTCGAGATCGAACACGCCCGGCGCCCAGAACGAACAGTTCCCAGAACCCATGCAGGTGTCGCGATCGATTTTGATGTCCAGCGCCATCAGCATCTCCTTGACGTTTGGAACCTAGCCTGCGACGTCGCGGAATCGCTCGTAGCGTGCATCGACGTGCGGCTGCCAGATTGGCGACGGATCGACGACGCGCGCCGTGCGCGCCCAGCGGCTCGCGTCGGCCATCGACGTTTCCAGCCCACACGCGAGCCGGGCCAGAAAGGCCGCGCCGAGCGCGCCGCCCTCGGGGATGGCGCACACATGGACGGCGAGGCCGGTGCAATCGGCGAGCGCATCGACCCAGCCGTCGGGCCGGATTCCGCCGCCGGTCGCGACGATGCGCGTCGCCGGAACGGGACTGGCCTCGATCATGCGACGCGCCGCGAACGCGGTCGCCTCGAACGCGGCACGACGTGCGGCAGCCGGCCCGTGAGTGAGATCGAGATCGACGAGCTGGGCCCGCCGGTCCGGATCTTGCAGCGGGACGCGCTCGCCGCGCGGGTAGGGCACCCACAGCGGGACGCGTGCCGGGTCGACGGTGCCGGAGTCGTCGCCTAACAGTGCGTTGGCCCAGTTGAGGAACAGGCCGCCCGCGTTGCTCGGGCCACCGACGAGAAACGTACCCGCCGCGGTGTTGGGCATCGCGTAGAAGTTCGGGACGTCGACCGCTTCGGGGACGACGGACCACACGATCAAGGTCGTTCCGAGAATCACCAACACGTCGCCGACCGTGCTCGCCCCCGCGACGAGCTGCTCGGCGAACGCGTCGACCGAACCGCCTTCGAGGACACAGTTCTTGCGACCGATCACCTCGCCGAGTGCTTGGCCGGGCGGTCCGATGACGGGCATCTGATCGTTGCGAGCGCCGCAGCTCGCGAGCAGATTGGTGTCCCAGCCTTTCCAGTCGAAGAGCGCGCCGGCTGTGGCAGCCACAATGAAAGAAATGCCCGCATGTCCCGAAAGTGCGTGATTCGCAACGGCTTGAGCCATCCAATAGCCGTGCGCATCGGGTCGCTCGCTCGACTGCCAGCGTAGAAACTCGGCGAGTTCGCCTCGCTCCGGCTGGTGGGACTTCTCCGCCTGATGTCCACGTTCGTCGCCGTAGAGCAGGCCCGGCGTGAGCGGGATCCCGGCCTCGTCGACCGCGGTGAGGGACGGCACCATCGCGGCGACGGAAACGGCGCGGGCGTCGACGTCGCCGAGCGCTTCGAGCGCGCGGAGCGGTCCGTCATGCCAGGCGCGCCCGGCATCGTGCTCGAACCGCAGCGGGCTGGGCACATGGAACAGGTGAGGGATGCGAGCCCGCGCCACCACGTTGCCGTCGTCGTCGGCCGCGATCGCTTTCACCGACGATGTTC
>Ga0182024_10008230_pt1 | contig 22108 bp, 24 predicted proteins | sample P32metaG_FD_120480 | JGI IMG/M metagenome (GOLD analysis project Ga0182024, IMG submission 120480) | Permafrost microbial communities from Stordalen Mire, Sweden - P3-2 metaG (Illumina Assembly) | ecosystem: Environmental > Terrestrial > Soil > Wetlands > Permafrost | place: Sweden: Stordalen...
GCTCAGTCCTTGCGGACGAGCGGACTGGAGGGAGGCCGGCTGTGTCAAGCATCAGGCGGACGCGCCGCTCACCGTCAAGCATCTCTTGGACCTGCGGTGTCAAGTATCTGCCGGACTTCTACATCGCATGCCTTTCCAAAAAGTGCAAGCGATATGTGAGCGTTTGGTGGTCATGCTTGGAGTCGATGATCTCGATCGGGAAGTTGGTTGACGCCGAACAGGTGGTGCGGTACTTGGTGGAGGCGACCACTGATGCACAGATCGAGTGCTACGCGTCGCGCGACGAGGCGCTGGGCCGCTGGACGGGCCGCGGTGCTGAACGTCTCGGCCTTGAGGGCACGGTCACCCACGAACAACTGCGATCACTCCTGAACGGGCGCGACCCACGAGTTGGCGCCGACCTCATGGAGCGTCGCTGGGCACGTCAGTCGGTGGTCGCCTACGACGTCACCTTCAGCGCTCCCAAGAGCGTGTCCTTGCTCTGGGCGGTCGGCGACGAGCAGACCCGGGCTGCGGTGCTGCGCGCTCACCAAGCGGCCGTGGACGCGGTCGGCGACTACCTGCAGACGCACGCCGGCTGGGGACGCCGCTACGACCGCGAGTCCGAGGAGACCATCCCGGTCCGCGCGTCGCTCGCCATCCCTCAGTTCCTGCATCGCACCTCGCGCCCGGTGACCGATCCGGCCACGGGCGTCACCACCGTCGACCCTCAGCTGCACACCCACATGCCGATCCCCAACTACGTGCTGCGTGACGACGGCACCTGGGGGCAACTCCACGGCATCGCGCTGTACCGACACGCACAGTCCGCCGGTGCCGTGGGTCAAGCCGTGCTCCGTGATGCGCTGGTGCGTGAGCTCGGAGTTGCGGTCTCGCTGGCACGGAACGGTACCTTCGAGGTGGTCGGCATCACGAAGGGAATGCGCGAGGAGTTCAGCCGGCGCACCCGCCAGGTCGCGGCCATGGACGCCGCATTCTCGGTGGACAGCTGGTACGGACACAAGCTGGCGGTGCTCGCGTCGCGTGAGGGCAAGCACGAGATTCCACCCGGCCACGACGTGATCGCCGAGTGGCGCGAGCGAGCGGCAACAGTGGGGCTCGACACCGAGATGGTCACCGCGCTGCTCGGCCGGGAACACGCGGTGGAGCGCGGTCTCGACGTGGTCGACGTTCGCCACCTCGTCGGTGAGCGCGGCTTGACCGCGGAGGCGGCGACTTTTACACGGCGCGACCTGGTCCGCGCCGTCGCCGCGCACGCACCCCTGGGCTTTTCACTTCCCGAACTGGAGCGAATCGTCGACGCGGTGCTCGCCGACCGCAGCACCGTCGTCGAGCTCGGCGTCCTCAGCGAGAAGGTAGCTCAACGGCTGCCGTCGTCGTTCCGCGCGTACATGGACGAGGACCGCCGCTACTCAACCCCGGAGATGGTGGCAATCGAGGAGCGCATGCTGGCCGCAGCCCGTGCCGGTCACCTCGCCGGCCGCGGTCTGGCGAGCGCCGCCGATGTCGAACGCGCCATCGCGTCGCGCCCGACTCTGACGGGCGAACAACTGACCATGATCCACGCCGTCTGCCGTCGCGGGGCGGCGGTGACCCTGATCGAGGGGTCGGCTGGGAGCGGCAAGACGACGGCCCTCGCAGCCTGTCGTGAGGCGCTCGAGGCATCCGGACACCGCGTCGTCGGTGCGGCGCTCTCGGCGAACGCCGCCTTCAAGCTCAGCCAGGAGGCGGGCATCCCCACAAGCACGGTGCACAGCTTGCTCCACCGGCTCGAGGGCACCCCTGAGAGCGCAGACACCGTCCTGGTGATCGACGAGGCGGCCATGGTTGGCAGCCGACAGGTTGCCCGACTGGTGGACCACGCCGCCCGCGATGGAGCAAAGCTGGTCCTGGTCGGTGACCCCCATCAGCTCCATGCCATCGATGGCGGCGCAGCCTTCCGCGCTCTCGGCGATCAACTCGGGAGCGTGCGCATGACCGAGAACGTGCGCCAGGCGGACGAGTGGGAGCGGCGCGCGCTCGCCGACCTGCGCGAGGGACGAACTGCGGAGGCCGTTTCGGCGTATATCGCACACGACGCCGTGGTCACCGGGAAGCGCCTCGAAGCCGAGGTACTGGGGCGGCTCATCCACGACTACCGAGCCGCGGTGGAGCAAGGGCGGGACACCATCATGCTCACCCACCGCCGCGCCGACGTCGACACGCTCAACCGAATGGCCCATACGCAGGCGGCCGCGCGCGGCCAGCTGGAGGGCCCCACCCTCACTGTGGGCAGCCTCGCCATTCGCGGGGACGGGTCGGTCGAGCTACCCAAGGAGTTCCGCGCCGGCGACATCGCGCTCTGCCTGGAGAACGACCACGAGCGAGGGCTCACCAACGGGATGCGCGTGCAAGTGATCGCCGTCGACTCCGCGTTGCATTCGGTGACCCTGCGCACCCCGGACAGCCGGGAGGTGACCGTCGACGTACGCCACTACGACGCCATCGACCACGGCTACGCTATGACGGTGCACAAGGCGCAAGGGCTGAGCGTCGACGTCAGCCTGGTGCTGGCCCGCGGCGACGAGGGCCGGGAGTGGACCTACACGGCGATGTCGCGTGGGCGCGAGGACAACGTCTACTACACGCCGAGCGCGCCACCGCTTCGCGACGAGCACGGCACGCATCTGCACCAGGAGCGGGCCGACGAACTTGCCGAGCGACTCGAGCTGTCATGGAGCCGGAGCGAAGCCACGGACTCAACGCTCGATTACGAGCGCATCGAGGAACACCTGGAGAGCCGCCGGCAGCTCCACGACGCTTCAGTCATGCCCTGGACGGAGCCGAGTCATGCAATTTCTCCCGACGTCCCACTGTTCGCGGATCCCTTTGACTTCGCTGAGGATCTGTCGCCGGACGACGGCGGCCCGAGCCCATTCTGATGACATCGGTGCACCAGACTCAGCTCCCCCTCGACGCAGCTGCTGTTTCGTCGCGATCGACAGCCGGCCATCATTGGGAGCCTGCAGCCTTCAAGCCAACGGCTCAGCCCGTGGCTCCTCGACTTGCTCCCGACTCCGAGGACGGCGTCGCGAGACCCGCTTCGCGCGGAGCGATGCTGCTGACCGTCCGCGATGTGGAAGCTGAGCTCCAGCTTGGCCGCACACGAACCTACGAATTGCTGCGCTCCGGCGAGATCCCGGTGATCCGGATCGGCCGCGTTCTACGGGTGCCGCGCGATGCCTTACACCGCTGGATCGATGCGAAGTGCCTGACGAGTCCGACGCGCCGGGACGCCGCGCTCAGCTGCCCCCAAGAGCCCGATCATCGGCTATCGCGCCCGTCGGACCCCTGATGCATCAAGTGCATGGCGGCACGCCTCCATCGTACGTCTTGCCCACGCCCGGCCAGTCGGACGCAGGTTGAAAGTGGTGATTCTGCCTCCGGGCAAGCGAACCCTCTCGCTGATACCATCGCGGCATGGCTGGTAGTCGACCAGGGACCTTGGTCCTCGCGATCGCGGCGTTCGTGGCCGCCGCCGTCGTGGCCACATTGACCTTGGGCAACGTGGTCTACGCGGATTCCTGCGGGGCGGGCTGGACGGGTTACGCTCCGATCGGCTCTTGCGTCAAGACCTTCTGGTCGGGAGCCTTCGTGATCGGCCCTGCGGTCGGGTTGTTGGCGGGTGCGGCCGCGGCACTGCTGACGCATCGCGCGGCACGGCGGCGCCGCGAAGCGAACTGATCGCGCCCCTATAGGCCGCGACGCGTTCGCCGCGATTCGTCGTCCGTGCGAGATCGAGGTGAGATCGACGCGTTCGGCTCGATAGTCGCGAATCTGTAATACCCGGCCCTCCAGACGTGCGACCACTCATGGCTGGGCTGGGGCGTGCCTGGCGGTAACATTCGTGAATGAGGCGCATCGTCACGAACGCTTTGCTTGTCGCGTCCGTGCCCATAGGCGTTGGGGTTGGCCTCTGGACCGCGCTCCTTAAGTTGACCGTCGGCCAAGCCATCTACGTCTGCAGCGGTGCGCTTTTGTGCCGAGCCGATCTTGGTACTCCTTTCGCGTCGTGGCAGTCGGCGTTGTTGGGCGCAGGCGCGACGGTCGCCGTGATCCTCGCCGTGGTGGTGGGCCGTCTTGGGTCTGTACGGACGGCCAGGACCGCCCTGCTGGCGATGCTGGGCGTCGCTCTGGGCATCGCGACCGGCTTCTGGGTAGCGTCCATGACTTACCCGTGCGCGGCCTTCTGCTTGTATGCCCAACCGCGGTTTGCCATCTGGCAGAGTTGCTTGGTCGGCGGTGCAGCGGCGGCGATTGTTCTCCTCGTTGCAGGCGCACGAGACCGGGAATTCGTCCGAGGAAGCGTCCAAGGCATTCGCCAGGTGTCGCGGTATCTGTTCGAGGATCTCAGCCATCGCCAGGTCCGCTAGCTTCCGTCCCGGCCTACGCTAACAACATCTTGTGGTAGAGCACTCGCCTAAAGGCGAGCGCTTGGCCCTGGGCATGCATCGATACAAAGTGCCTGACGAAGCCTCCTGGCGCGGACGACGTCGTCGCGACGCAGCGCAGATCGGGACGTCGCGGATCCGGGGTGTAAGATAGCGACATCCCCCCACTCGCTTCGGCGGGTGGGTGCAAGACCCGCTTCGGCGGGTCTTCGCATTTAAGGGCCTCACCAGCCCGCCGGTTTGCGGATGGTGCCGTGGGCGTCTCGGAGGGTCGGCGCGAACTGGCACATCTGGAGGTCCTTCTCCCGGATCTGCTTGAAGAAGTCGGGTTGAAACGCCCGGCTTCGTCGCTCCGGAGGATGTGGGTTGACCACTCCAACCGACAGCGAGAGTTCCCGTTGCGCCATGGCGATAGGCTCCTTCAGGTCCGAGTCGTTGGACATGACGACAGCGGTCTCGAAGTCGTTGCGAAACGCATCGAGGAGCAGATGACTGGCGAGGTTGACGTCGGAACCCTTCTCCTCAGTCTTGATGACGCTCACGGTATGGGCCCCTCCGGGCCGGGGGGTGGCGAGGGGCATTCGGGTCGGATGGGTGAGGAAATGACCGTAGTGAACCGTCAGGTTCGGCAGGGTCTGGAGGGCGCGGAGATAGGCTTGCTGGCGTTGAGGCGACCGCGGATCGCTCCTTCCGGAAACCCGAGCGGTGAAGTACCGAATGCGATGGATGTCGTCGTGAGGAAACAGGCGCTCGCACAGGGCGCCCAGGTTCAACCACCGATACGGCGTCTCCTTGAGGCAGCCGTAATAGACGTTGAATCCGTCGATGTAGACGTTGGTAATCACGACTCGAGTTCCGAGCGCACGGACTCCCAGACCTCGCGCGCCCCCTGCCTGAACCCCTCCAGATACCTCGGCTGCTGCGCTTGGACGGCGACACCCACTGCCACGATCATGCCGAGGGCCGCGTCCATCAGGCCGGCCGGCCGGCCAAGCGATGTCGAAGCGGAGGTTTGATGCCAGGCGCGCACGCGGTCGACCGCCCCGCCGAGCGTGGCGTCAGTCGCTGGAGAGCTCGCGACCGCCCTGAGATCGGCGAGCGTCGCAGCGTCTGCCGCCCACCGCCGCCCATTCGACAGTCCCTGCTCGACAAGTAGCTCCTCGGGGGTGCGCGTGCGCTTCAGACGCTCGATGATCCGGGGGCGCAGGTTCCCAAGACGGGCCAGCTCAGCGGCGGAGACGGCGGTCGCAAGGGCGGCCTGGCAAACCTCCGAGACATTGATGTCGTCCTTGACGCTTCGGAGACGTTCGCCGAACTCGTCGGGCAAATAAACGGAGAGCTTCATGTGGGTAGGGTATCACCATGTCGCCATATCCATACCTCACTCATCGGTCCCAGCGCAGCCGACTCGTGGTCAACGAGCGTGATATCGCAGCAGGGCCGTTCCGGATAGCTGACAGGGGCGAGGCTCGCGTCGAGTTGCTCGTTATTTGTTGCCCAAATGTTGCCCATCCAGCCGACGCCAGGGGGCACGAGGCGACCCAGGGCGGTGGTGGGAGGGGATGGATCGAATTCGCGGCGGCGTTTGACGCCCTACTCCGACACCCCGCGACAGCCGTCCAAGGCACTTTCAAGGTGGTAACCGGGGTTCGACTCCCCGTGCGGGTAGCTGACGACGTCAGGCGACCTCGGCGGGGGTCGGCGGGAAGACGTTCAAATCGATGAGCTCCACCTCGTTCCGATCGGGCTCCTGCGGCAGCGTTGCCCCGGCGGCGCTGAATGCGGCCTGCAGGACGGGGTGGACGCGCTCCTCAAGGAAGAGATCGCACGCCTCCCTGGACTCCCAGACGTCGATGTACCGCAGGCCGCCGTCGATCCTGACCACGGCGTGGAGGATGCATCCGGCCGCCGGCGCGGTCCCGACTCCTTTCATGATCCGTGCGTAGACGTCGGTGGTGATGGGCAGGTCCTGTGTGAACGCATACATCGTGGGCTCCTCCGGGCGCAGTCTGATCCTAGTCAAACTAGGATGAATCTAGCGATGCTAGGATAAAGTGGTGGCATCTGTCAAGAGCCGCCGTCCGTACCGATCCCGCCTGCGTGCCGAGCAGGCAGCGCAGACGCGGTTGCGCATCCTCGAGGCTGCGGGCGCGCTCTTTGCCGAGCGCGGATATGTCGCGGTGACCATCGATGCCGTCGCAGAGAAGGCGGGCGTCGCAGCCGACACTGTTTATGCCATTTTTGGCAACAAGCGAAGCGTGCTGTCCGCCCTCGTCGATCTTCGTGTCACCGGCAGCACAGACGGGTCGGACGTGCTCATGGAGGAGGCTCCGCGCGCGCTGGGTCAGGTGACCGACCAGCGCCTGATGGTCGCGGGATTTGCCGCCGACATCGCCGAGCGCGTTGAACGGGTTCGTCCGATCGACGATGTCCTGCGAAGCGCCGCGGTCGTCGACCCGGACATCGCAGAGCTGCGCGCCCGCATGCAGGAGAACCGGTTCAGCAAGATCGGGGCCTTGACCGAATGGCTCGCGACGCTTGGTCCGCTGCGCGACGATATGGATGTCGATGAGGCGACGGCAACCACCTGGATGCTCACGAGCCCGGAGGTCAACCGGATGCTGCGCGATGTGCGCGGTTGGTCGTCACCGCGATACTCAGAATGGCTGTCGGCGACGCTCCTTCGCGTGCTGCTTCCCTGAGCGCGCCGTCGGGGCACGATTCAGTCGGCTGCGGTCTCGGTGCCGGTTCGCAGCGGCGGCGCGTCGACGGCGCAGTGGAATGGTTCGTCCGCCGATCGCCGCTGCGCACCGGGGCGCTGGCCGTTCCGGATGGTGGCGGCCGCGAGCAGGCCGCCCGCGGCGCAGATCACCGACGCGATGAACGCCGCGTGCTGGAAACCGGTCTCGAAAACAGCGGGGTGCAGGTAGCTGTCGCCGGTGATCCCGGCGACCGCGGGGAGGAGCGCAACCGCGAGCAGGCTTCCGGTGCGCGCAACCGTGTTGTTGACGGCAGACGCAAGACCGCTCCGTTCCGCCGGCGCCGATGACATGGCGGTTGCGGTGAGTGGTGCGACGGTGATCGCGAGCCCGAAACCGAAGACCAGCACCGCGGGCAGCACCTCGATCAGGTAGTTCCCACCGGCATTGATCCGCGCAAAGAGGGCGAGTCCCGCGGCGACGACGAGTGGTCCAGCCGACATCTGCAGGCGCGGTCCGATTCGCGCGGAGAGTGCGCCCGATCGCGACGAGAGCAAGAACAGCATGAAGGTGATCGGCAGCAGCGACGCGCCGGCCGCCGTGGGGCCGTAGTGCGAGACCTGCTGGAGCTCGATGGGAAGAAGGAAGAACATCCCGCCGAGCATCCCGTAAATGAGCAGCGTGACCCCGTTGGTCGCGCTGAACTGGCGTGATTTGAAGATGTCGAGCGGCACGATCGGCGCGCGAACGCGCAGCTCGACGATGATGAATGCGACCAGCGACACAACTCCGATGAGCAGCGCCCCGACCACCGGCGCAGACGTCCACTGCCCGCTCGATCCCTGGATGAGGCCGTACGAGACGCCCACCAGCGCCAGCACGGTGAGCGCGCTGCCGGCGATGTCGATGTCGCCGGTCGCGTTGGGATCACGCGTCTCCGGCACATGCCGCATCGAGATATAGATGACCGCGGCCGCAATCGGCACGTTGATGAGGAAGATCAGCCGCCAGGACACGGCGGTGATCAAGAAGCCCCCCACAAAGGGCCCGAGCGCCGTGGCGACACCGCCCAGGCCGGACCATGCGCCGATGGCTCGCCCGCGCTCTCCGGGAACGAACGAGGCCTCGAGGATGGCGAGGCTTCCCGGCGTGAGCAGTGCGCCGCCGACGCCCTGCAATCCCCGCGCGGCGATCAGCAGGCCGATGTTGGGTGCGGTCGCGCAGATCAGCGACGCGATCGCGAACCACGTCACCCCGATCACGAAGATCTTCCGCCGGCCGTACCGGTCGCAGAGCGCGCCCGCGAGCAGAATCAGACCCGCGACGGTGAGCAGATACCCTGCCGATACCCATTGCAGGCCGGCGATCTGCGCGTGGAACTCCTTGCCGATCGCCGGCTGCGCGATGCCGACGACGGTGGCGTCGAGCTGCGCCATCGAGCTCCCCAGGACCGTCGCGGTGAGCACCCACTTCCCGCGAGCGGTTGAGAGACGAAGGCCGCCCGAGTCCTCGGGGATGCCTGCGACGGCTGAGGGGTCCGCTTCAGTCACCCCACTCGACGTCACCGTAGAAACCCTGTGGCTTCGGGTGGCGGTTGTACGCGACGACCCCCTTGCGACTGGCGGCGATGGTCGTGGTCGTGCCATGTCCCGGGAGCACAACTGTTTCTTCCGGTAATGGCAGCAACTTGGCGGTGATGCTCTCCATGATCGTTTCCAGATCGCCGCGGGCGCTGGTCTTGCCCGGGCCGCCGCCGAACAGGGTGTCACCGGTGATCACCGCCGTGCCGACGCGCAACGAGATGCTGCCGGGTGTGTGGCCAGGCGTGTGAATGACGCCGATCCGGACGCTGCCGATCGGGACCTCGGCGCCGTCGTCGAGCCGGCCGTCGATGCGCTCCTCGGGGATCTTGATCTCACGGCTCCCGACCAGGACCGGAGCGCCCGTCGCGGCGCGGACGGCGTCGTAGGTCATCCAGTGATCGGGGTGCCAGTGCGTCGCGATGACGGTCTGCACGCCGCCCTCGGCAGCGATTGCCGCGAGCAGCGGTTCCTCATCGAGTGGCATGTCAACCAGCGCGGCCACCCCGGCCGCCACGTCGCGGACCACGTACGCGTTGTTCCCGTACGGGCCCATCGGGCCGATCTTGACGATGCGGACACCACCGTCCTCGAAGACGGTGACCTCAGCGCCGGCCACGCGCTCCCGACTTGGCGGGCGCCTTTCTCGACGCGGGCGATTTCGGCGGTTCTCCTTTCGCTGCGGCCTCGGCTCGAAGCGACGCTTTGAAGGCACGCTTCTGCGCCTGGTAGTGCTCGCGTTCCGCGACCGTCCGGACGTCGGCGAGTGTCGGCCAATCGGGAGCGATGCTCTCCCACCCGGCCGGGCGGACTCCCAGGTGCTTGGCGACGACCCCGACCATGGTCCGTGCCTTGGCCGCACCGAAGCCGGGCAGTGCGGCGAACCGCCGCAGCAACTCCTTCGCGTCCTGGGCCTCGGTCCAGATCCTGGTCGTGTCCCCGCCGTACTCGTCGGCAATGACCGTGCAGAGGCCGTAGACGCGTTGCGCCATGCTCACCGGGAAGCGATGCAGCGCGGGCGGGGTCTGGAACGCCTGCTCAACCCTGGCCGGATCCATGCGCGCGACCTCGACCGGGTCGATCGTGCCCAGCCGCTCCCGCATGCGCAGCGGTCCCTGGAACGCCCACTCGATCGGCACCTGCTGATCGAGGCAGAAGCCGATCAGGAGTGCGGTGGGATCCTCGCTGATGAGTCGATCCGCCTCAGGGTTGCCCGTCCACTGAAGCTGCAGGGTCGTCACCGCGCGCTTGACCACGGCGCGTACGGTACCGCGCCGAGGGTTGGAACTGAGGCAATAGCTCGCGACTGCGTAGACTCGGCGCATGTCGTGGCTCGGGAGTCTTTTCGGGTCGAAGCCACCGGCTGCGCCGCTGAACAGCGTGGTCGTCGCAAGCGACCTCGTCCAGCCCCTGACCGCGAGCGGTGCCGAGCTCTCGACCGCGGTCGACGCGGCGCTCCGGGCCTTTCTCGACGCGCAGGCCAAGGCCCTCGCCGCCGGCGAGCCCGAGCGAATTCCCTTCTGGCTGCGCCGCGACGTCGAAAACGCGGGCGACCTCGAGGACGAGCTCCGCGACCGCGTCATCCAGCGTCGAGCGGCCGAAGAAGAAGCCCACTGATCACGACCCGGCGGGGAGGTTGACGATGCGGGCGCTGGCCCTGAAAGACTTCGGCATCGTCGAGGTCGTCGACGTGCCGAAACCCGGTCTCGAGGAGCCGGGTGATGCCCTGGTACGGGTGACCACTACGGCCATCTGTGGCAGCGACCTCCACGTGGTCCACGGTCGCATCCCGGGGATGAGCCCGGGCGGGATCCTGGGGCACGAGTTCGTGGGTGTCGTCGAGGCGGTTGACGGCGGCGTGCGGCGTTTTGCCGAGGGAGATCGCGTTGTCGGCTCGTTCACGATCCCATGTGGCGAGTGCTGGTACTGCGAGCGTCGTCTCTTCAGCCGCTGCCCTGATCAGCGAGTCTTCGGGTACGGCTCCTTCTTCGGCGATGTCGCAGGAGCGCAGGCGGAGTACGTCCGGGTTCCCGCCGCCGACCTCGTGCTCCACGCCGTCGAGGAGACGATGAGCGACGAGCGGGCGCTCTTCGTTGGGGACATCTTCACCACCGGGTTCGACTGCGCGAGCGAGGCGCGGATCGAGATGGGCGACGTGGTCACGGTCGTCGGTTGCGGCCCGGTGGGTCTGATGGCCATCCTCGCCTCACGGGGGTTCGACCCGTCGACGATCTACGCCGTCGACACGGTGGCGGAGCGCCTCGAGATGGCGCAAACGCTCGGCGCGATACCGGTGGACGCAAACGCCGTGCACGTCCCGAGCTTCGTCCAGGATCGAACCGGCGGTCGCGGTGCCGACGCCGTCCTGGAGTGCGTCGGGCGGGTGCCGGCGCTCCTCGATTGCATCGACATCGCGCGCGCCGGCGGGCGGATCAGCGTCATCGGCGTGCACAGCGATCAGGAGCTAGAGCTGCCGCTCAACACCACATTCGTCAAGGCGATCGACCTCAAGTTCTGCGGGACCGCGAACATCATCGGACGCTGGGACGAGTCGGTCGCCATGGTGTCGAGCGGCGCGGTCCACCCCGAGGCGATCATCTCGCATCGAATGGGGCTCGACGACGGGGTGCTCGGCTACCGGTTGTTCGAGCGGCGCGAGGCCCTCAAGGTCGTGCTCACACCCTAGCCCGCGAGATCGTCCTGAGCCACCTTGGCTCAGTACGGCTTGACATGGCACAAACGTGGTGCCATAGTGGTGCCATGGACCTACGCCCGTATCTCGAGAGCATTCATCAACAGCTCGCCGACGCCGCCGAGGCAGGCGGTGACGACGCGAGGGCACTGGCCGAACGCCTCGCCGCGCCGCTCGAGGCAGCCATCCGCCTGGCGTTGCAGGATGCGCTCGGCGCAGCGGCCGAGGAGATCACGCGCGAGCTCGCGCCGGGTTCGGTCGAGTTGCGCATCCGCGGTCGCAATCCGGAGTTCGTCGTGACCCCGGCGGCCATCGAGCAACCGTCGGGCGACTTCGCGGATTCCGGCCTCGACGACGCGTCGACGTTCGTGTCGCCGAGCCCGGGGGATGCCGACGACGGTGGGACCTCGCGGATCAACCTGCGCATGCCGGAGCACCTCAAGACGAGGGTCGAGCAGGCGGCAAGCAGCGAGGGACTTTCCGTCAACACCTGGCTCGTTCGTGCAGCGGGCTTCGCACTTGATCGAGTCGACCCGAGCCGCCGCCGAGAGGGGCGAGCCGTGCCCGGACCGGGTCGCTACACGGGCTGGGTTCGCTAACCCGCACCACGACAGGAGAAACAGCCATGCCTCTCTTCGACACCCCCGGACCAATCCTCGTCACCGTCGACATCGGCGTCGGCGACGTGCGGATCACCGCGACCAACCGACCCGACACCTTGGTCGAGGTGCGCCCCAGTGACCCGTCCAGGAAGACCGATGTGGCCGCGGCCGAGCAGACGCGCGTCGAGTTCTCTGACGGGAGACTCCTGGTCAAAAGCCCGCGGGGCTGGCGGCGCTACGCGCCCCGCGGTGGCGGTGAGTCGATCGACGTGCAGATCGACCTGCCTGCGGGTTCTCAGCTGCGCGGCGAGGCGGGAGTCGCCGCCCTGCACTGCATCGGCGCGCTCGGCGAATGCCACTACACCACAGGCGTGGGCGACGTCCATGTCGAAGAGGCGCGACCAGTGCATCTCACCACCGGTGCCGGCGATATCGCTGTGGATCGGGCGGCCGGCCACGCGCAGATCGTCAGCGGGTCGGGTGCTGTGCAGATCGGTTCGGTCGATGGCACGGCGGAGATCAAGGGATCCAACGGCAGCATCTGGATCGGTGAGATCTCGCGAGATCTTCGGGTGGTCGCAGCCAACGGCTCCATCTCCGTCGACCATTCGCACGCGACAGTGGTTGCCAAGACCGCCAACGGGGACGTCACCCTCGGCGACGTGGAGGGCGGGACCGTCGTCGCACACACTGCGATGGGCAGGGTCGACATCGGGATTCGCCTGGGTGTCGCAGCCTGGCTGGACCTCGACACCAAGTTCGGCAAGGTCTACAACGATCTCGAGTCCACGGCCCGCCCTCAACCCGGTGAGCCAACCGTCGAAGTCCGTGCGCGGACGTCGTTCGGCGACATCACCATCCACCGGGCGGTCGCGACCGCCACTGCGGCAGCCGCGAGGTGAGCGCTCGGCTCGCGGTGCAGGTCACCGGGTTGCGCAAGTCATTCGGCGACAAGGTCGTCCTCGACGGCATCGACGTCGCGATTGCCGAGGGGACGGTGTTCGCGCTGCTCGGCCCCAACGGCGCCGGTAAGACGACAATCGTGCAGATCCTCTCAACGCTCTTGCGAGCCGACGCCGGCGATATCAAGGTCGCGGGCTTCGACGTCAATCGCGAGCCGCAGGCGGTCCGCGACGCGATCGGCGTCACCGGGCAGTTCTCAGCAGTCGACTACCTCCTGACCGGGCGAGAGAACCTGCTCCTGATGGCCGATCTCCATCACCGCGGCCGCCGTGCCGGTCGTCTCCGTGTCGACGAATTGCTGGTGAGGTTCGACCTGGTCGATGCGGCCGGGCAGATGGTCATGAAGTACTCGGGCGGCATGCGGCGGCGCCTCGACCTGGCGATGACGCTCATCGGCGACCCGCGGATCATCTTCCTCGACGAGCCCACCACCGGTCTTGATCCTCGCAGCCGCCACACCATGTGGCAGATCACCCGCGAGCTTGCGGCAACGGGAGTCACCGTCCTGCTCACGACGCAGAACCTCGACGAGGCGGATGAGCTCGCCGGCCGGATAGCGGTGCTGGATGAGGGCCGCCTCGTGGCCGAGGGCACGCCCGATGAGCTCAAGCGCCGCGTCCCGGGTGGTCGCGTGCGGCTCCACTTCCGCGAGCCCGCCGCGATGCGCGAGGCTGCGCGCGTTCTGGGTCGGGATGCGGACGACGCCGAGGCGCTCGTCCTCGACGTCCCCACCGACGGCACGCCGCAGTCGCTCAGAAACCTGCTCGACCGGCTCGATGAGAAGGCACTGCACGTCGAGACCGTGACCGTGCAGACGCCTGACCTCGACGACGTGTTCTTCGCGCTGACCGGCACGCCGCATCACGCGCTGGACACCTCCGCATGAACACGTCGACCTATGCGCTGCACGACTCCGCAACCATGCTCCGGCGCGACCTGCGCCACTCGCTTCGCTATCCGATGATGGCCATCGGCGGCCTGCTGGTCCCCGTCTTTTTGCTCCTGCTGTTCGTGGGCGTGTTCGGCAGCACCTTGCGTGCGGGCCTCGGGGCGGCCGCACCCGCGGGCGGTCACTACATCGACTATCTCGCCCCCGGAATCCTCGTGATCACCGCCGGCGCAAGTGCCGCCCCCACCGCGATCAATGTGTGCATCGACATGAATGAAGGCATCGTCGCGCGGTTCCGCACCATGGCCATCACGCGCACATCGGTGCTCATCGGACAGGTGCTCGGAAGCCTGACGCGGACCCTGATCAGCGGCGCGCTGGTCATCGCCGTTGCAATCGGGCTCGGTTTCCGCTCGAGCGCCGGCCCCGTGGAATGGCTCGCCGTCGCCGGACTCTTCACAGGACTGACCCTCGCACTCACCTGGCTCGCGATCGGCTTCGGCCTGACGGCCAAGACTCCCGCCGGCGCAAACAGCCTGTCGCTGATCCCGCAGTTCCTACCCTTCATCAGCAGCGCGTTCGTGCCCACCGCCACGATGCCCGCCGGCGTGCGCTGGTTCGCAGAGAGCCAGCCGTTCACACCGATCATCAACACGCTGCGCGGGCTGTTGACCGGGACCTCGATGGGCAACGCATGGATCGTGGCGGTCGCCTGGTGTGTCGTGCTCATGGCAATCGGCTCCGTGTGGTCGCGTGCGCGGTACGACCGGTACGAGAAGCGTTAGTCCGGCGGCGAGGAGTCTCGTCAGCGCCGCGAGGCGGCGACGTCACCTCGGGAGAGGGTGACCCTCGGGTCGATGACCCCGTAGAGGGCGTCGACCACGATATTGGCAACAACGATGAAGGTCGACGTGGCGAGGACGACTCCCTGCACAACCGGCCGATCCTGGTTGAAGACCGCTTGCACGACCGCCCTCCCCAGACCCGGGAGGTCGAAGACGACCTCGGTGATGATCGCCCCACCGAGCACCGCGGCGAGGTCGATCCCGAACTGGGTCATGATGGGTGACATCGCGGCGTGCAGCGCGTGCCGGTAAACCACTCGCCGCTCTGACAGGCCCCTGGCGCGAGCCGCCGTGATGTACTCCTCGCCCAGCACGTCCCGCAAGGAACTTCGCCAGAGGCGGACGTAGGTCGCCGACGACACGAAGGCCAAGGTGATCCAGGGCAGGACCAGGCCGTGCGCCCACTCGAGAGGGTTCACCTGAAACGGCGTCCAACTGGCGCCCGGGCGTGGGAAGAGGTCGAGCCCGGGGATCAGGACGCCACTGAACACGTAGAAGAGTGCGATGCCGAGGATGAAGGTGGGGACGGAAAGCCCGGCGAATATGAACAGGGTCGCGCTCCGCGCCCCCACGCTCGTTGACCGTCGAGCCGCGATACTCCCGACGAGCAGGCCGACTCCCAGCCAGATGATCCCTGCCGGGACCGCGAGCGAGAGATCGACCGGCAGAGCCCGGAAGATGATGCTCGTCACCGGCTGACCGCTGACGTACGAGTATCCGAGGTTGCCGTGGAAGATGCGGCCGAAGTAGCCGAGGTACTGCTGCCACAGCGGGAGGTTGAGGCCCAGGGCCTCGCGGATCTTCTGGAGCACCCACACGGGGCAGCCTGGCCTGCATAGCTCCGCGGCCGGGTCGCCCGATGCCACGAAGTAGGCGACGAACACGAGGGACCAGATCACCCAGAGGGTGATGACGCCCTGGAACGTGCGGCGGATCAGGTACGAGGCCACGGTCTCATGAGGCTTGAAGGCGTGATATCGGGTGGTCCCAGGGGATGGAGTCGAACCATCGGTACACGGTTTTACAGACCGCTGCCTTGACCACTTGGCTACCCTGGGATTGGCTTGCAGTATATGGGTTTTCTGGTCCTCAAGGTGTCTCGCCCTAGGCTAGTGACACCTCACCTGACACCTTCGTGCTAAGCTCCGGGAATTGTAAGACCCCGCCCGCTCGGCCAGTACCGACGCGGGCGTGGCCGATCCTCTCGAGGAGAACCGGCGGATGCAGGGTACTACCCAGTCAACGGCTGGTCCGAGCCCCGCGCGTCGACGCAAGGGTCGCCGCGACCCCGGCGAGGGCGCGATCTTTCAGAGGGGCGACGGACGGTGGGTCGCCCGCCTCAAGCTTCCTGACGCATCGAGCCGGTACTTCTACGGGCGGACCAAGGAGGAAGTGCGGCTGAGGCTGCGGGAGGCGCAGCGGTCGATCGAGGATGGAAGAGCCCCAGCCGACCAGAAGCTGACCCTCGGCGCATACCTTCAGCGCTGGCTCGATGGCCTACCGGCTACCGACCTCAAACCGCGGACGATCGGCTACTACCGTCAGTACGTGGGCACGCATGTTGCGGGGACCGAGCTGGCGCGCAAGCCGCTGGCGCGACTCGCGCCGCAGGACTTGCGTGAGCTGTACGCGAGGAAGCTGGCCGCCGGTCTGAGCCGGTCGACCGTGCACCACATCCACGCGGTGCTGCATCGCGCCCTGACGGTAGCCGACCGCGAAGGTGTCATCCCCCGGAATGTCGCCGACCTGGTTGACGGCCCCGGTTATGCGAAGACCGAATTGCATGTGCTGACAGGCGACGAGCCCGACCGGTTCCTCGCCGCAGTCGCCGGCGAGCCGCTCGAGGCGTTGTTCGTGCTTGCAGTCACCTCTGGACTCCGCCAGGGCGAGCTGCTCGCGCTGCGCTGGACTAACGTGGACCTCGACGACGGCGAGCTGGAGGTGATCGGTTCGCTCAGCGGCCAGCGCCGCGCTGACCTCCAGGTGGTCACGCCAAAGACCGGCAAAGGCCGCCGAGTGTCACTGGCCGCGCCAGCGGTAACCTCGCTGCGCGAGCATCGCCGCCGGCAAACCGACCTGCGTCTCGCCCTCGGCGCGGAATGGCTGGACCGAGGTCTGGTGTTCTGTGACGAGACTTGGCGCTTTGGCGACTACCTGCGACCCGCGAACCTGAACCGCGCGCTCAATCGCATCCTCGAAGCCACGGATCTGCCCCGCATCCGCTTTCATGATCTCCGCCACACCGCGGCGACACGCATGCTCGGACGGGGTATCCACCCGAAGATCGCCAGCGAAATGCTCGGGCACAGCAGCATCCACGTCACGCTTGATCGCTACAGCCACGTCACCACGACAATGCAGCGTGACGCCGTGCGCATCGCCTGGGGCGATGCGCCGGCTCCATAACCGATGAAGTTGCGCGACGTCGTGAAGGTCCTGGAGGAGGACGGTTGGCGGCTCGACCGCCAAGTGGGCAGCCACCGGCAGTATCGCCACCCCACGAAGCCGGGGACCGTCACCATCGCTGGTCAGTTGGGCAAAGACGCGAAGCCGGGTACCCTAGGTTCTATATGGAAGCAAGCGCAGATTCCGAGGGAGCAGCGGCCATGAACGCATACGTGGTGGTCATCGAGGGAGACGGGGATTCCTTCTCCGGCTACTGCCCCGACCTGCCCGGATGCGTCGCGGCCGGGGATAGTCCGGACGAAGTGATGCGCCTCATGCGTGAGGCCATCCCACTGCACGTGGAGAGCCTTCGGGTGCACGGCGAGCCGGTGCCCCCGCCGCAGAGCCAGGTGGAGTACGTCGAGGCTGTCTGAGACTAGGGCTGCGTCCGTCAGCAATGGTGCCTCCGAAATTCACAGATGAAAGGAGCTCCCCACTGGCGTTGCCTCAACCCATAGACCTGCGGGACGTCGCCGAGCTGGCGGAGGCCGCCGATCGGGTTGTCGAGCGATTCGTCCGGGTCTATTCGGCTCTGCTTCCGGGCGTCGAGGTCCACCACATCGGGGCCACGGCGATGCCCTTCGGGCACACCAAGGGCGACGTGGACCTCAACCTCAGGGTGCGCGCACCTGACTTCACCACCGTCGCAGACGTGCTCCGTAGAACGTGTCGCGTCGCACAGCCTGAGAACTGGACGGATAGCTTTGCCAGTTTCGCGTGTGACGGATACGAACTGCCCCTTGGCGTACAACTCACGCAGGCTGGCTCTGAAAGTGACTTCCTGCTTGAACTCCGAGATCGTTTGCGGTCCGATAGCGCCCTGCTGCGCCGTTACGACGATTGCAAGCTCGCCGCTGCTCCCCGCGGAGCCGAGGAGTATTGGAGGGCCAAAGATGCATTTCTCAGCAACGTCCTCCGCCGAAGCCGTGAACAGTCATCCGATCGACCGCAGAACCATTGATAGCAGGCCGGTTTTCAAGTTCGCCCCCATGCGTTCGTCGACGAGCGTCGATAGCCACCCGGTATTCAGAGTTGGGCGTCAGAGTGAATTCGCCCGCCGCAAACCGACCGCGACCGCGACGTAGGGTGTCAGATCGGGTGTCAGCCATTGACCTCGACGTGAGCGAACCTAGCATCCAAAGCGTCCTATCCTTGAAAGCAGGTGAACCTCTCAGGGAATCCCGGGACGTTCTGGTGAGCCCGGACTGTAAGCAATCGGGGTCGCCGTGGCATCTATATTGCAATGAGCGTGGCGGACAAACCACAGGAAAGGGTGGCCGACCCCGAGCGCAAAGAGAACTTTGAGCGGGTAGCTGGCGCCGAGGTGGCATATCTCTACGCCGTGGCCTTGACCATCACCCGCGATGCCGCGGATGCCGAGGACATCGTCCAGGACACGGTACTCGCGGCCTGGCGATCATGGTCGACCTTGCGGGATCCGTCCCGGACACGACCCTGGCTGACGCGGATCTGCGTCAACCGTTGCCTGCAGCACCTCCGCCGGTCCGGCACAGCGTTACGGGCCAATGCACGCCTGGATCAAGGTTCCGCGTCCACTGATGTCTTTCGGTTCACCGGCGAGCTCCTCGACTTTGATCGAGCATTCACCCGACTATCGTCGCGACAACGAGCCGTCGTGGCGCTTCATTACTTCCACGGGTACACCGTCGCTGAGTGCTCGGGCCTTATGGGCTGCAGACCGGGAACCGCGCGGAGTCACCTCGCCCGCGCGATGGCAACGTTGAAGCAGGAGATGCGTGATGAGTGACGGCTTTGAGGACGAGCGTATCAGCCGCACTGCACATGAGTATTTCGCTCGCCTAGCGTCACATGATGTGTCACCGCGACTCCTTGGCGCCGCTGCTCGCGCGACAGAGGATTCTGGACGCCGGCGGATCACAACTTTGAGCATCGTGATCGCCACGTGTGCTTGCGTCGTGTTAGTGGTAGCGCTGCCGGTGATCCTCTTGGGTGGTCACTTCCCCGGCTCGTCGCCGGTACGGCCGATCCCAGCAGCGTCGTCATCCGCGTCGACGTCCCCTACTGCAGCTGCTTCCGTCTCAGCGTCGCCGAGTGCGCCCGTCACCGCACCTCCTTCCGTGAGTACCGCAACAAGCGCACCCCTTTGCCTGGCGTCGCAGGTACAGGTCGCCTACCTGATGGGCGCCAGCGGCGGGGGGGCCGGAAACATCAGCATCGTGCTGGGCATCAGGAACCGCAGCCCGCGGCCCTGTGAGCTTCGAGGATGGCCGATCTTGCAGTTTCTGGCAGGCAACGGTGCCGAGCTTCCTACCCGCGAGGTTCAGACAACATCGAATTTCTCTTTGAGCACTAATCTGCAGACGGTGGTGCTTCAAACGGGCACGGCGCCCCTCGAGACCAGTCAACCGATCGGCTCGGCGCCCCTCGGGACCACTCAAGATTTCGGCTATGGCTACATCAGCATCGGCGGCGACGACATCCTTCTACCGTGTGAAACCGCGGCGGGCATCCGCGTCGTCCTTCCGGGGGTGAGAACGCCGATTGTGGTCAGCTTGCGGGTGCCAATGGCTTTTCCGACCGGACAGGTGGTCTGTTCCTCAGGCAGAGTCCAAGTTCTTCCAGTGCACTCGTAACTCACGAAGCCAGAGTCTGTCGCGGCCGCCGTGCCTCCAACTCGGGGTGCCGTCCCGGCTGGGTCGACCGGCGGTTGGCTCACGCGGAGGACAAAGGCCCTTATTCGTTGAGGGGTTTGTAGCGGAGGGAGAGGTGGCGGAGGGAGAGGGATTCGCCTCCTCACTCGCCACCCTGGAGGTGCTATTCGCGTGAAGGGGGGTCTCCCGGTGGAGTACCACTACGTCGGAAGGAACTACCTTCGGCTATCGCTTCGCGTCGGCAGCCTGAGCTGGCGAACTGCGGAGTAACTCGACGGCGTCTCTGCCGCTGGAGTTCGGGTGCTCACCGAGCGCCCTGCTCGACGTCCGCGTGTCAGGACGAGGTAGCGCAACTGAGATGCCCGAATGCGCCTGGCGTCCGGCAACGTCACCCGATCGAAGGGTGCTGCGGGGCCGCGGACCGCTGCTCGGCGAGCCAGGCATCCACCTGGCGCTGCGACCGGAGATGCACTACCGCAAGGTGCTGATGCTTGGCGAGCCTCGACTTCATCGTGATTCGTCGGCGTGCGTGTGACCGCACCTCATGCATGACCCAGCGGATGAGGCCGAGGTTCCACGTGAGGGTGCTTCCGTGCCGCACCTCGACCTTCGCTCGGATTTGGCCTGACACTCGATGCCACATGCGCCCCAGGCTGACGCTGAGTGGAAGATCCAGCCAGACAGCGGTGTCGGCGCGGGACAAGACAAGATCCGCGAGTTTGCGCTGATAGTCGCCATCGATGACCCAGCCTGGCTTATCCAGGACGGCCAGCACACGGGTGCGGAACTGATCGTCTGGCACGCTCTGCCAGCTTGGGCCGATAGCCAGGTCGTCGAGGTCGACGTGCGGAACCTTGTTGAGGCTGGCGAGCGCCGCTGCAACGGTGCTCTTGCTTGCGCCGCTGGTGCCCAGCACGGCCGCCTTGTACATGCTTCGCGAAGCCTAAGCCAGGCCGTGATGATGCGCTGGGTTGCGCGAGCGTACTCGGCACATGGCGACCGTCACCTTCGACCTTCCGGACGCAAGTTCGAATCCTCTCCCCCCAGCCAAGCTCAGCGCTCCATACGGTGGGCAAACCCCGTCCTTGCACAATTGAGGTGCGTCTCGTCGGCGCGACTGCCGAGGGCGCACTAAGGCGTTTCCGGATAGCGTCGAGGGATTCGATAGCTTCGTAGCGAGGCAGGGCGCAGCGCGGCGGATTATCGTGAAGGCCACGCGCGAATAGGCGTTCTGTACTGATATGGAGATGAGCTCATGGTCCAGGATCTGTCCGATCCGCGTCGCGCGGAACCCGCGTTCATCGCGGGCGAGCGAGCCATGTTCGACGCATGGCTGGACTTTCATCGCATGACCCTTCTGCTCAAGAGCGAGGGGCTCAACGACGAGCAGCGCAAGCGCCGTCCGGTCGCGACCTCGAAGCTTTCGCTGCACGGCCTCGTCCGGCACATGGCGGAGGTGGAGCGCAACTGGTTCCGGCGGGTGTTGCTTCGCGAACCGGAGACGCCATACATATTCGCCGATGCGGCGGTGGACGACAGCGAACTCGTTCCACTCGACGACGCCGACTGGGAAGCTGACCTCGCCGCCTGGCAGGCGGAGTCCGAAGCGAGCCGGGCGGCCGTCGCCAACCACGAGCTGGACGAGACGGGCATCCGTCACGGCGAGCCCTGCTCACTCCGCTGGATCTACGTGCACATGATCGAGGAGTACGCACGCCACAACGGGCACGCGGACCTTATCAGGGAGTTGATCGACGGCGCCGTAGGCTGGTGACGCTGGTGTGCCCGGCCGCGGGGGATCGACCCGCGACCCCTATAGAGCTGGCAGAGCGCCAGGCGGCGAGGCGCTCGGTGCAGCACGCATCGATGTCGAGGGCACGGATGAGCCCGCCCATTGCCCGACGCCCAGCCAAACTGCCGTATTCGGACCGGCGCAAAGAAAGAGACGTCGGATGGCACGCAAAAGTGTGCCTCGACCGCCTTCCCGTCGCGGACAAGGGCGCCGTCGACAACCGCGTGGTTGAACCTGGCGCCATGGTCTTATGGCAGGGATTCGAGGCGGATCCTTCAGGCCAGCGGGACGGGCTCGCCGTACACGTGCTTGTGGTAGGACTGGTGGTGATCGACGAGCGGTAGGCACGCGCGAGTCAGCGTGCTCTTAGCCGGTCCAACCGTTCTGTTTGAGGAACTGGTGATCAGTCAAACACGTGACGTGGAGCTCGGCGCATACCTGGTGGACGCGAACGACATTGTCGCCCGCTGACGCGCCGTCCCGGCTTACAACTGTCCACCCCAGGTCCAGCGCCATCGCCACCAGAATCGGATCGGCA
>Ga0182024_10008231_pt1 | contig 22106 bp, 18 predicted proteins | sample P32metaG_FD_120480 | JGI IMG/M metagenome (GOLD analysis project Ga0182024, IMG submission 120480) | Permafrost microbial communities from Stordalen Mire, Sweden - P3-2 metaG (Illumina Assembly) | ecosystem: Environmental > Terrestrial > Soil > Wetlands > Permafrost | place: Sweden: Stordalen...
GCCACGCGTGATGCCACGCGTGATGCCACGCGTGATGCCACGCGTGATGCCACGCGCCCGCTGGACGAGCTCCTCGTGTACCTCGATCACTATCTCGATCCGCTGACATCATTCATCGCTAGCCATTTCGCGATGTCACACACGCAGGCGGCACACCCACGCCCCGGAACCGCTGCGCCCACCGCATCGTCCCCGCGGATGTACTTCACGCTCGACGCGGCCCGCCGGATCGATGCAATCCGCACGCAGCTCCACGATTGGCACACCGCCGCGGCGATCAGCGACGACGAGTACTACATCCTGCTCGCGACACTTCTCGAAGCCGCGGATGCGGTCGCCAATACGGCCGGCGTCTACGCGGCCTACATCAAGAGCTGGCAGTCGAACGCGCTACGCGGACTACGCCTCCGGATGCCGGCCATCGTCGCGTCACCGCGCCCATCGCGCGGCCGCGCGCGGTGCGAGGCGCACCAGGGCGACGTGTCGGCGCTCGCGCCGGCACTCGGACGATTCGATCTGCTGTACCTCGATCCGCCATACAACACCCGCCAATACAGCGCGTACTATCATGTCCCGGAGTTGATCGCCAGTGGATGGTTTGGCGATCTGCCCGTCCTCCGCGGCAAGACCGGCCTGCTGAGCGACGCGAAGAAATCCGAATGGTCCACGCGCGGTGGATGTGTCGCGGCACTCGACCGGTTGCTGGCCACGACGGACGCCGGCCACGTCGTCCTGAGCTACAACAGCGAAGGGATCATTCCGGAATCCGAGATCGCGCGCATCTTCCGGGCGCACGGCCGCCCCGGGACATACCGGCGCCTCACGCGAACGTATCAGCGCTACCGCTCCGACCGCCCCAGTGCCACGCGCCGCTACACATCGGATTCCGTCCGCGAACATCTCTACTGCGTACGCTTGCGGGACTAACGGCCGTTGGCCGGACGCTCCTCTTGGGTTTCGGCGGCCCACGCGACGGCGAGCGAATCCTTCGAGACAGGGAAGAATGCCGGCATCGCGCTCGGCGCCGCGGAGCTGGGACGCAGCAGAAAGATCGGCCGTCCCGGGTACGCCGCCAGAAGCAGCGTATCTCGCGCATGCAGATCACGTGCGTAGATGTTCCGGTCCGATGGACCGCCGACGGCAAGCAGGGGAGCGAGCGGCGCGATTCCCGCGGCAGTCTCTGTGGCCCTGCGCACGCAGTGCGGTGAATATCCGTACCCGGACTGGATGTGCAGCTTCGCGCCCGGTCCGATCGTTCGCGCCTCGACATCCGCCGAATCAGCGAGCAGCGGCTGCAGCTTCGCGTACGGATCCGCGGTCGCGCGCGCACCGCCGGCGCCCGCTGCCAGCGACTCGAGCGCCGTCGTGGCGGAATCGAGGCGGCACACGTCGACTGAGCGGTACAAGCGCTCTACTTCGGGATGGGACACGCCCAGTGCCCAGAGCCGCGCGACGAGCTGCTCCTCCCATCCTTCGCGGACGAACACCAGGGCGTCGTGAACACCGGACTGCGCAGCGACCGTCGGGGTTGCCCACCGCTCGGTCGCGAAATTGTTGCGGTATTCGTGCGCGCGCAGCGGAATGTCGGCCCCCGCCGCGATGACGGCGCTGATCGCCAGCGTGAACGCCGTCGCGCGAAATGCGAAGGCGGCCGCTGCCGGCCGCCACGCTCCATGGATTCGGTCGCGCAGCAGGGAAGGGAAGCGGACCGTCCACAGCGCGAGCGCTGGGCCCAACGCGTACACGAAGCGTGGACCGAGGAAGTTCCCGTCGGCCCAGTACGCGAAGTACAGCGCAACGAGCAGGCCGCAGCTCGCAAGCAGATAGCGGTCCGCCGGACGCAGGCGCCGCGCCATTGCGAGCGCTGCGATCGCCGGAAGCAGCGCCGGGATCGGCGTCTCGAACAGGTAGTCCTGAAGCCGGATGAAATAGAGGTTGATCAGCTCGAGTCCCCGGCCCGGCGTATGCGGTTCACCCCACGGCGCAGGATGGAAACCGAGGTCGTGATCCGGTCCCCACAGCACCTGATACCCGAACAGCATCGGGGCGCCGGTCGTGTGGGCGTTGACGTAGAACATCACGCACATTGGCAGTGCAACGCCGGCGAGCGCCGCGACGGCGTCGAGCCATCGCCGAGGATCGCGCCCCGCGCGCCACAGATACCACAGCGCGGCCGGCGCCGCGAACGCCAACGCGTCGACGGGACGGATCGTCGCTGCACTGCCGAATCCCAGCCCGCTCAGGAATGCCAGCCAACGGGCGCGCGACGACGACCGCGTGAGCGTGCGGGATCCCGGCTCTCGCGTCTCTGTGGCGCCGGAATCGCCAGGCGCGGCCGGGTCCGCGGTCGCGTGCACGAGAGCGGCCGCACCGATCAGAATGCACGTCAGCGCCGTGACGTGATTCATGTGCGATCCGGACATGAACAGCGTGAACGGCGCGAGCGCGAACAACGCCGCCGCGGCGACGGCGATCCGGCGGTTGGGCTCCGCGGTCCGCGCGAACGAGCCGAATGCAAGGACGGAGATCACGCCGCACACGGGGCCAACGATCCACGTCCCGCCTGCGAGCAGGCCCAGCGCGAGCAAAGCGGGACCGCCGGGCGGGAACTGCGAATAGACTTTGCCCGCGGCGTCCACCATGTGCAACGAGCTGAAAAACTCCGGGTGGGCCGGCACCGGCAACCAGAGGTGTCCGCTCGCGAATATCTGTGCTTGCCGCACCTGCACGATCTCGTCGATCAGCAGCGGACGTCCGTGGAATATCCCCCGGGCCACAGCCGTGTAAAGACATCCCGCGAGCGCCGCCACTGCCGCGACGGCGCCAGTCACGTGGCTGCTGGCCCAGGCCCCAATCCGCTCGGCATCGCGGGCACGCCACAGCCAGAGAATCCGGCGCGAGAGGATCGCCAGCACGACGCCGCCGCCAGCCGCAATTGCGGTTCCCGACACCCACTGCGAGACCAGGCTCCAATAGCCGGGAAGCTCGTAGCCCCCTGGCACCCAGTTGACCCATGGGAGGAACCCCAGGGCGGCGACCACGCATGCCGTCAGGAGGCCCGCGTAGGCCCGCGCTGTGCCCGGGGCGTGGTGAGGAGATGGACCCAGCGGTGGCGCGGCGTCGTGCGAGCCGGTGGCTGGAGACGCTGCTATAGACGCGGCCATGTGCGTCAGGGACGACCGATCGGCAGCGCGGGCCACGGTTGCGGCCCGTGACCGTTCGTCCCGCGGCGCGCTACGAGCCTGCCACGACCCCCTGGTCCGTCGTCGCGGTCTTTCGCCGGCCGCGCTCGATCTCGATCACGAGGTTCTGAAGATCGTTCGGGCTGACCCCGGGGATCCGCGATGCCTGCGCCAGCGTCGCCGGGCGGAGCGCCGACAATTTCTGGCGCGCCTCGAGGGTCAGCGAACGCATGCCGGCATAGGGGAGGGCAGGGTCGAGTGACAACTCTCCCATCTGGCGCATCCGGTCGGCCTGGATGCGCTCGCGGTCGAAGTAGCCGGCGTACTTGATCTCCAGCTCCGCCGTGACGAGCGCATCGCGCGGCAGATCGGCTCCAACGCCGGCCGCGGTGAACACCGCCTCCAGCGACACGCCTTGGCGCCGTACGAGTTCGGTTGCTCGAACGGGGTGCGCCAGTGGAGCACTGCCGGCCGCGTCCAGCAGGGCGCTCGCCTGGCCGGGCCGGATCGTCGTGCGGTCCGCCAGCGCGTGTGCCTCCGCGACCGCCCCGATTCTCGCGGCCACCGTCCCGCGTTCGGTCTCCTCGTAGACTCCGAGTGATTCCGCGATGGGCGCGAGGCGCGCGAGCGCGTTGTCCTGGCGGACCGTCAGGCGAAACTCCGATCGCGAGGTGAAGAGCCGGTACGGCTCGTCGACTCCCCGCGTGACGAGATCGTCAATCAGCACGCCGAGGTAGGATGTCTCGCGGCCCAGCACGAGCGGTGCGCGCTGCTGCACGGCGAGTGCTGCATTGAGCCCGGCGATCACGCCCTGGCCCGCGGCTTCTTCGTAACCGGTGGTGCCGTTCACCTGCCCGGCGAAGTAGAGCCCGCCGACCGCGCGAACGGCCAGCGTCGCGTCGAGTTGTGTCGGCGGATAGTAGTCGTACTCGATCGCGTACCCGGCGCGCGTCATCCGGGCGTGCTCGAGGCCGGGCACCGTCCGCAGGATCTCAACCTGCACGGGCGCGGGAAGGGAAGTGGAGAGGCCGTTGACGTACAACTCGGCGGTATCGTGTCCCTCCGGCTCGAGGAAGATCTGATGCCGGGCCGCGTCCGGGAACTTCACGATCTTGTCTTCCACTGACGGGCAGTATCGGGGTCCGCGCGACCCGATCGCCCCGCCGTACATCGCCGACTCACTCAGATGGTCGGCGATCACCCGTTGTCCTTCCGCACCCAGAAAGGTGATCCAGCACGGAAGCTGCGCTGGGTGCCGGGTCCCGGCTTCGCCGAGGCGAGGCGTATCCCAGAAGTGCGACCACGAGTAGTCGAACGCGTCGATCTCGCTCTCCTGCCGCTCGAGCCGCGAGAAATCCACTGACCGACCGTCGATCCGGGGCGGGGTCCCCGTCTTGAACCGGCCGACGATGAGTCCCAAAGCCTCCATCTGTTCCGCGAGATGGGTGGCGGACGCCTCACCCGCCCGGCCGCCCGCGACCTGGCGATCCGTGCCGATGTGGATCCGTCCGCGCCCGAACGTGCCCGACGTCACGACCACGGCACGAGCACCGAATCGTCGTCCTTCGATCGTCTCGATGCCGGCGACCCGCGTCTCACCTTCGAGCGTCAGCCGGGCGACGGTGCCCTGGATCGTATGGAGATTCGGGAAGCGCTCCAGAAGTGATCTGACGGCGCGCCGGTACAAGCCGCGATCGCACTGGGCCCGGGGCGCCCAGACCGCGGGGCCTTTGCCGCGATTCAGCATCCGGAATTGCAGCGTCGCGAGATCGGTCGCGCGGGCCATGATGCCGCCGAGCGCGTCCACCTCCCGCACGACCGTGCTCTTGGCCACCCCGCCGATCGCTGGGTTGCAGGACATCTGGCCGATCGTTTCGAGCGCGCTCGTGACCAGTCCCACCCGCGCACCCAGCCGTGCGGCCGCGACCGCGGCTTCGGTCCCGGCGTGGCCCGCACCCACCACCAGCACGTCGAAGTCGGCCTCCGTGTGCAGGCCGTCCCTGGGATGCATATTCCAAAGCTACTCGGCTCCGCCTGAACGGCGGGAGCGCCGGCCCGCGACCCTCACGGAACCCCTGGACCCCGGCATGCCCCTGCCACTGACCAGCGATCACCCCACTCTGCTCATCCAGCGCGCGGCCTTCGAGCGCGCCGATCTGGCGCGGACGGCGTTCGATGAGCGCTTCGGGTTGACCCGCGACGAATTCCGTGTCGAAGGTGATTTGATCAGCATCGGGCCGCTCGTCGGCGAAGACACGCTCACTGGGATCGTCGCCGAGCTGGAGTCGCTGGGGCTGGTCTATTTCGAAGATTTCTTCGAGATGAGCGGCAACTGGCCCGCGTGGCTCAAGGTGTTCGTGGCGACTGCCCGGTGACGCCCGCCGCGACGGCGGCTGGCCGTCCAGCCGCCAGCCGAGTCGCGCGTGTGGCGCGCCACCCGAGCGCGCAGGTTCTCGTGGCCATCGTGCTCGGCGTCGCGGTCGGCGCACTGCGGCCCGGCTGGGGCGCTGCGCTGCGTCCGGTGTCCGACACGTTCATCAACCTCGTCAAGATGATCGTGACGCCGGTCATCTTTCTCACCATCGTCATCGGAATCGCCGGCGCGGGATCCTTGCGCCGGGTCGGCCGGGTCGGGGTCAAGGCGCTGGTGTATTTCGAGGTGGTGAGCACGGCGTCGCTGGTGATCGGTCTGATCGTCGTCAATCTCACACGGCCTGGCGCCGGCCTCGATCCCTCCCGGCTCCCGCACGGTGATGTCTCCCGCTACGTGGATGGCGCGCAGCAGGGGTCACTCATCGACATCCTCACGCATGTCGTGCCGTCGAGTATCGTCGGGGCGTTCGCCACCGGTGACGTGCTGCAGGTCGTCTTCGTGGCTATCGTCTTCGGCGTCGCGCTCGCGGCTGTCGGCGAGAGCGGACGTCCAGTCGTCGCGCTGATCCAATCACTCGAGCGCGTGTTTTTCCGGCTGGTCGCCCTGATCATGCTGGTCGCGCCCGTCGGCGCATTCGGTGCGATGGCGTACACGGTCGCGACATTCGGCCTCGACGCACTCCGTCCACTGCTGCGCGTCATGGCCGACGTGTACCTGACGATGGCAGTGTTCGTGTTCGGCGTGCTCGGGCTCATTGCACGCCTCGCTGGATTCCGGCTGCTCCGCTATCTCGCGCACATCAAGGACGAGATCCTGCTCGTCCTCGGGACGTCGTCGTCCGAAGCGGCGCTGCCCGGGATCATGGAGAAGCTGGTCACCTTCGGATGCGCGCGGCCCGTCGTCGGCCTCGTCATCCCGGCCGGCTACTCCTTCAACCTGGACGGCACGTCGATCTACCTCGCAATGGCCGTCGGCTTTCTGGCCCAGGTATTCGGGGTGCATATGACGCTCGGGCAGCAGCTCGCGACCCTCGCAGTACTGATGCTGACGTCCAAGGGTGCGGCGGGCGTGACCGGGTCAGGGTTCATCGTCCTCGCCTCGACGCTTGGCAGCACGCATCTCATTCCCGTCGCCGGGCTGGCTCTCCTCCTCGGTATCGATCGCTTCATGTCCGAGGCGCGGGCGATCGTGAACCTCATCGGGAACGGCGTGGCGACCATCGTCGTGGCCCGCAGCGAGGGCGCGTTTCATCCGCCATCGTGACTTCCCGGTGACTGGGGAGTAGGATAAGGATGATGCCACGCCGCCGGACCGCCGGATTGCTGTTGATGCTCGCGATGCTGCAGATGGCGCTCGCGCCAGCGGTGTACGCGTGTGTGGCGCACCGTTCCCCGGGCGGCGCGTGTCACGACGCCGTGTCCCGCGAGGCGCCAGCGCAGCTCGCCAGCTCGGCCGCGTCGTGGGCGTCCGATCACGCGTCGCATCGCCCGCACCACACGGAGGCCTGCTGCGAAGCAGCTGGCGCATGCCGGGTGGTGCTCTTCCCGGCATCGGTCCCGGCGCTCGTCAGCCTGGTCGCCCGGGCGACTCTTGCACCGGCCCGCTCGGGGGCGCCGGCAGCACGTCGCGCCGCTCCGGACTCACCGCCTCCCAAGATCTAGCTCTCGTCCGATCCGCCGCCGCCGATTTCCACGGCGGCGGACCGCGCATCCGCGGCGGCCTGGAGGGTCCAGGCATCGTCAGCGCGCGGTAGCCATTCCTCGAGAGCTCGATGCCTTTTCGCGACGTGCCGGTGCGCAACCGGCTGCCTGTCATCGCCATTTCCGTCTGTCTCGCGATCCTCCATGCGCCATCGGCGGCCGCCCAGTCGCCAAACCCGGCGGACGCCGGCTCTGCTTCTGGACGCGATACCGCCCGCTCCATGATGGGGATGCGCGCAGGTCCGCTCGGGATCCCCATGACGCGACTGGGTTCCGGCACCTCGTGGCTTCCTGACGTGTCGCCGATGCACGCCCAGCTCATCTCCCTCGGCGCCTGGCAGCTGATGGTCCATGGCGCCGAGTTTGGAATGTTCGACCGGCAGTACGGAGGTAGCCGCAGTGCCAGCCAGGTAGCTGGCATTGGCTGGCTCATGGGCTCTGCCACGCACGCGGCGGGCTCGGGACAATTCACCCTCCGGACCATGTTCAGCGCCGATCCCTGGACGAGCTCCGAGCGTGGCTACCCGCTCATCCTGCAGTCCGGGGAATCCTTTGGCGGAGTCCCGCTCCACGACCGGCAGCATCCCCACAATCTCTTCATGGAATTGGCCGCGCTGTACGACACACCGGTGGCGAGCTGGCTGGGTGTCGAGGCGTACGCGGCGGCCGTCGGCGAGCCAGCCCTTGGCCCCGTCGCGTTCCCGCATCGCCCCTCGGCGCAAAGCGACCCTTTCGCGCCATTGTCGCACCACTGGCAAGACGCGACACACATATCGTTCGGCGTCGCGACAGCCGGGATTTACACCCACGACGTCAAGCTGGAGGCCAGTGTCTTCAACGGCCACGAGCCGGACGAGCATCGGACCGACATCGAGTATGACCAGAACGGCCCGACGCTCGATTCGTATTCCGGACGACTCACCGTCAATCCCGCTGATGCCTGGAGCCTCTCTGCGTGGTACGGCTATCTGCATCGGCCGGAGGAGTTGGAGCCCACTGTCTCCCAGCACCGATTCGGCGCATCGGTGCTCAATGACCGCCCCTTCGGCAGCCGGGGCGACTGGTCGAGCGCGGTCATCTACGGCGCGAATCTCTACTCGGACGACCCGCGCGTGTCGAACAGTGCGCTCGCCGAAACGAATCTCGATCTCGACGGCAAGAATACGGTGTTTGGCCGGATCGAATACGTGACGAAATCGCCAGCCGATCTCTTCGTCCCTACGCCTCCGGCGCCGGACGCGAACCGCTTCGATATCGGGTCGTTCAGCATCGGCTACGCGCGCGAGCTGGGCGCAGTCACACCGTACGTGGCGACCACCATCGGCGCCGTCGTCACCCTCGACGTCATTCCCCAGACGCTGGCCGCGACGTACCACACCCGGACACCCGGCGGCTTCGGCGTCTACCTGAAAATCCGCCCCGCCGGCTCCCACGGCGTGGACCGAATGCAGGGCATGGACATGCGATGATCGGTGGGACCCGGCCAGCTCCGCGGCCTACTGGCCCATCGGCATGGACATTGGGAGCGGCATCGCGACCAGTATCGCGGTGACCGCCAGGACGAGCATCCCGAGCCCGATCTCGACGGACGCGGACCGGGCGAATGCCCGCACGCCGTCCTGGCCGGGCGCCGTCAGCCGCGGTGTGCCGCGCTGCCAGTTGTAGGCGCCGGCGAGGAGCACCAGTCCCACGAGCGAGAGCTTGACCAAGAGCGTCCGTCCGTACCCCGACTGCCAGAGCGACGACAGGGTGTCGAGGTGGTTCCATGCGGCGATAGTGCCGGTGATCGCGAGGATTCCAGCCGAGGCCAGCGCGACAGGAGAAAAGGCGCGCACCAGGCCCGCGATGTCGGTGCCCCACGCTTCCGGCGCCCTGCGCTTGGGGGTTCGCGTATCGCTGCGAAGCGTGACCGCGGCCAGCACCACGAGGGTTCCCATCCAGGTGCCGGCGCAGAGCACATGCAACACGTCGGCGGTCACCACGATCGCCCGATGCTGCTCAACCGATGCGGCGTGCCCCGCGAACGCCGGTGTCGCCGCGAGTCCGGCTGCCAAGAGTCCCGCCACGGTCCAGGCCCGGTGCGACCCGCTCCGTGCGATCGCGAATGCGACGGCTGCGGCGACCGCAAGCGCGACGTGCACGAACCATACAGTCCCCCAATGCGTGTGCATGGCCATCGCCACGACGAGATGCACCCAGTCGGACCACGATTGCCCAGGATCGGCGAGATCCATGACTTCGGTGCCGAGCCGGCCCACCGCTGCCGGCAGCAGGGCGAGTGCGGCCCACATTCCGATGGTGGCGCTTCGGCGCGCGCGATCCGGAAGTGGCTCGTACGGTTGGCCGGCCATGCCGAGCAGCAGTCGGCAACTGACCGCGCCCAGGCTGATGGTGATTCCCGCCAGCATCACCCAGCGCGCCGCCCATGCCACGACGTCTGCCGCCGACAATCCTCCGGCCATCCGGATCGCCGGTCCGCCTACTGGCCTCGCGCTGCGCCGGCTTTCGAGCCCGATGCCGCGATGACGAATTGGAACTGCCCCGTGGACACATGGCCGTCGCGTGCCGTGGACCGCCACCAGACGTTGTAGGTCCCAGCTGCCGGATGCGCGCGCAGCGGCGCGACGACGGGCGCCGTGGCACCGGTGTCCCTCGTCAATGGCGCGAGCGCAACCGCACCGCCCGCCGCCGCACTGAGACGAATGGTTGTGACAGCGAGTTCGGGTTGCTCCGAGAACCAGAGGCGCACTGCGACGGGCGCAGACGCCACCGTGTCATTGGCCGCTGGCTCGGAGCGCTCGAGGTGGAGATGCCGCGCCGTGACGCGTGTCTCCTGCGGCCGCACCGGTGGCGCAGCGGCCGCGGCGGCGCCAGCGGTTAGAAATGCTGCCGCCGCGATCAGAGCGGACCAGCCAGGGAAAGCAGGAAGAGAGGAGCGTGAGTTGGACATGGGCTTCTTTGAGGGTGATGAAGGGTGTAAGGGAAATTACGTCACGCCGGGGGCGGTGATCTAGAAGATGTCGTAGTGGACGGTGCCGTACAGCGTGCGAGGCTGTCCGGGAGTGACGAAATACCCCGATTCGAGCTCGCGGTACTGCGTATCGAGGATATTGCGGGCGCCGGCCTCGATCCTGAGACCACGCGCGATCCGGACGCCGCCGCTCGCGTAGAACAGCGCGAACGCGGGACGCGTCAGCCCGACCGCCTCCTCGAACGGCGTGTACTTCCCCTGGAAGCTGGTCCCGGCCCGCAGGCGCCAGATCGAGTGGCGCGGCGTGATCACCACGGCGCCGTCGCCGACGAATCGCGACGTATTGAACACTGGCTGGCCCGAATAGTCGATTCCCACATCGGAGTCGAAATACCTGGTGTACGTGGCGTCGACCACGGTGAAACTCGTCGAGAGCGTCACGTCCGGTGTCACGGTGGCCCGCGCGGTCACGTCCACGCCCCGCCGGCGGCTGGGACCACCGCTGATCGTGGTGACGCCGTTGAAAGACTGCTCGTTGCTCAGGTCCATCCGGAAGGCGGCTGCGTCGACCGCGAACGGCCCGCGGTCTACCTTCACGCCGGCCTCGTAGTCCCATAATGTGATGAACGGCGTCGCTGGATTGAGGATCACGCCGTCCGCCTGGCGGAATCCGCGAGACACATTGGCGTAGATCCCGGCCCACGGAAGGAGCCGGACGAGCAGCCCGGACTTGGGCGAGAAGATGCCCTTGCTGAACTGGGACTGCGTCTGCGGGCCGATCGTGGCAGGGGAGAGCGAGTCGGGCTGCAGCGACGTGCTGGAGAGTTGATCGACGCGCGCGCCGAGGTCCAAGCGAAGGTATTTGGTGATGTCGGCGTTACTCTGGACGAACAGGCCACCCGACAGCTGGTGCGCCTCCACGATCGCAAAGGGAACAGAGTCCTGCCGGAAGGCACTCGCCGCCTCGCCCCAGTTCTCGTAATGCGAGTGGTCGTAGCGCGTCTCCGCGCCTGCTGTCACCTGCATTCCCGGCACGCTATACGTGATCGCGCTCGTCGCGCCGCCTCCGTAGCGTCCATCGTACTCGCGCGTCTCGATCCCCGACCCTTCGAGCTCGCCGCCCAACCCGGGAGGAGTACTCAGCCAGAAATTCCACGTGCCTTCCGTTGCGTACACCGTGCTTCGCCAGAACAACGACGGAGACAACACGACGCGGAGGCTCGCCCGCTCCTGGGCGTGCCGCTTGAATCCGCCGTCACCAAGGTTCGAGACGACTCCGTCATTCCCGGCGAGGTAGGACGCCGTATCGAGAAACCCCGGCGAGTTGTAGCTCGTGATGAATCCCTCGACTCCCAAGTCGAGTGTGACCGCATGCGTCAGATCATGGAGATACCGGCCGTGTATCTGGCCGATCTGATTCTCGGAATGGGGGCGCCACCCATCATCGTGCGTGATCCGGAGGCCGAACACACCGCGTGTGCCGCCGTTGTCGAACCCGGTCAGCAGCACGCCCTCCGCGTTGCCGTAGGAGCCGCCGGTTAACTGGATCTGCGTCCCGTCGAGATGCTCGAGCGTGCGGACGTTGACGACTCCCGAGAACGCGAAATTGCCGAATAACGCGCTCGTAGGGCCCTTGATGACGTCGATGTCACTGACCGCTTCGGGAAACATCAGATTGAAATCGTTGTAGCCCTCGGCGTGCCCATTCACCGGCTCGTTGATCGGAACGCCGTCGATCCAGAGGGCGATATCTGTCGAGTGATCCGAGCTGAACCCGCGAATCGACAGGTCCGATCCGAAGCCGGGCCCCTGGCCCTGCTCGTGAGACTCGACGCCCGCGGTCTCGCGCAACAGCTCGTAGGGCGAGTTGGCAGGCGTCTGCGCAATCGCATCCGGCGTCACCGTCACCGCGCTGATGGGTTCCGTGGGCTGCACCGGCGTCGCCGTCACGGTCACGGCTCCGAGACGCGCGGTCCGGCGGGCGAGGGAATCGTGTTGCGCAGAAAGCGCGCGCCCCTGCTTACGCGGCGCCGTACCCGCGAGCGTGTCGGCGTATGCCGCTGCCGCCGCGCTGTCCGCGGACGTGGTGCGAGGTTGGAAGCTGGTATCGGGCCGCGCCGTGGGAACCTGGGCAGCAGCCACCTGTGCTGCGCCAGCTAGTCCGCCTGCAATGGCCAGTCCCAGGAAGCCCTGCACCACCACGCGGCGGATACCGCGCTCGATCGAGGGTAGCCCCCAGCGATGCATCCGCCGGGTGGCGCGTACATGAGCGGCCGCAGATGCGGCGGGCTCACTGCTATCAACTGACATGTCGGTCTCCGCACGGTTGGCACGGGCGGAGACGGGATGTCCCCTGCCCGCTGCGGTGCGTGTATCACGCGCCGCTCCAGCGTGACCCCGTAGACGGGGTCAGACGCTCCGTGCGGGAGGACCGAGTGGGGGAGGGAAGACGACGTCGGGCGCGGCCCGCGGCGCGACATCGCGATAGACGAGCGGGGTAGCCGCAGCGATCGCGACCGGGACGACAGGTATTGCGACCAGACGTCCGGCGGGCACACTCACGAGGCCGGTCGTACAGCACGCCCCGGGACACGTGCACTGATGACCATGATGGTCACCGTGTCCGGTGCCCTGAGCATCCGCGCCGTGTCCGCGATGGCTGGCGGCCATCGCATCGGCCATCGGACCACCCATCGGCTGCGTGGCATCGTGGCGATCCATGTTTGCTCCCGCCACCCCACCGAGCCACCCGCCGCCGTGCTCCGGGCACGCCTGCAGCGAGACGCCGGAGACCGTAGTGATCATCCAGAGCCCGAAGAGTCCGGCAAAAAACCGGTGTGCCAGGGACCGCCGCATGGGCGCCAATCTATGAGGACGCTCCGAAAACGCCAAGCCACCGGAAACCTGTACGGGGCTTCATGCGTCGAACGTCGCAGGCCATGCGTCCGCGGCGGCATCGCGGCTGGCAAAATCGCCCCAACCGGCATACCATCCACTTCGTGCGGCTGCGCAAACTGCATTTGCGGCTCCTGGCGCTGGTTGTCGCGCTGGTCCAACTCACCGGACCGGCAGCAGCGTCGTTGGCCGATGCGCAGCTCGAGGCCGCCGGAAACCGTCCGAATGCAGCCTCGCACATCGAGGCGCACGGCCGGCCCGAGTGCGCACGAGTTCATGCTGACGACTGTGCGCTTTGCCAGTACCTTGCCACCGCGTTCGGCCAGCCGACGCCGGCGGCCCCTGGCGCACCGCTGTCCCTCGCGGCCATCCGGCCGCCTGTCGCCGAGCTGCTCGGCTACGCGCCTGCCGCACTCGGCGCGCTTCCATATTCGCGCGGACCTCCGGATCTCGTCTAGCCGGACCGCGTAAACACGCCCGTCGCTCACGCGACGACGCGCGTCTCGACTCGCTGATCGGTGCTGGGGAGCGCGGCCTCATTCGGGCCGCCGCTGCCAGTTCCCTCACGCGGGCGCTTGCTCCGCGATCCGGCCTCCGCAGCAGTCGCCACAACCGGCACCCGCGTCCGCGGACCGCCGCGCTGTGGCCGGGGACGACGCATATGCGGCGTCCTCGCCATCTCCTGCCGACGAGGATCGTTCTGTGATTACAGTGTCTTCCGGGCTCCATGTGCTGTGCCATGCGCGAGGTGCGCGGGCACTGGCCATCGGCCTGGCCCTTCTGGCTGCGGCGGTTTCCGTACCCGCCCACGCGGCCACCTATTCCCACGTTGACTCGATCGCGCGGAGCGGACCACCGCCGGGGGCCCCAGCGGCAGCCGGCGACGTGATCGGCACCGTGACCGACAGCACCAACACCCGGCCGATCCCGAGCGTCGAGGTGACGGTCCAACGCGGGAGTGACATCGTCGCCAACACGACGACGGATCCGTTCGGCCGGTTCATCATCCACAACCTCTCCATTGGGAGCTATACGATCGGCGTGCATTTCATCGGGTACGCTTCGGTCACCCGGCCGTTGACCATTGTGACTGGCACGACTCGCATCGACTTTCAACTCGTGCCCTCGGCCGCGGCCCTCGAGGCGGTGCAGGTCTCCGGGCAGTCACCGGTGTCCGTCGACACGCGCACCGGCGACCAGACGTACAACGAGGCCGATTCTCGCGTCGCACCCAGCACGACGACATCGGGGGTCATCCAGCAGGCGATCGCCGGAGCGGCCCGAGCGCCGACCGGCGAGGTGCACATTCGTGGTCAGCACGCCGAATACACCTACTTCATCGACGGTGTACCCGTGCCACCCGGCATCTCGGGCTCGCTCAACGAGCTGTTCGATCCAGAGGTTGTGCAGAGCATCGATTTCCAGACCGGAGGGTGGGACGCTGAATACGGCGGCCGCATCGCGGCCGTCATCAACATCCAGACGAAGGTCCCGACCGGACCATTCCACATCGAAGAGTCGACCTACGACGGGACCTACAACGCCATGGGGCAATCGCTCACCATGAGCGCCAACAAGGGCAAGCTGGGCATGTTCTTCTCAGGCGAGGCGCAGGGGACCGACATGCGACTCGAGCCGGTCATCGGGGGCGTGAACGACGCGCCGATCAACTACCACAACCACGGCCAGGATCTTTTCGGGTTCGGCAAGCTGCAATACTCGGCCGGTCCGCGCGACCTCATCTCCCTCGACGCGAACTATTCGACGACTCACTTCGACATCCCGTACGACTCGACCATCGCGACGCTCAATGACCACCAGACCGACGTCAACGGCTTCGTGAACCTGTCCTACCGGCATCGGTTTGGGGATTCACTGGGCACCGACGAGCGGAGCCAGCCGCCGGAGCTGTTCATCGGACCCTACTTCAGAGACGGATCGCTGAATTACCGCCCCGGCGCGGCCGACGTACCGTCGTTCGTCGACGCGAGCGATCCCACGCACACGCCACGCGACGTCTACGAGGCGCGGAGTTTCGACATCGGCGGGGTAAAGGCGGATTTCTCCTTCCCGGTCGTGACGGGACTCATGGACGGCAAGATCGGCACGGACTACTCCCACACGTTCGGACACGAGAACTTCCAGCTCACCGACCCGACCGGAGTGCAGCCGCCGATCGCATCGGTCTCGGGACTCGACGGCTACGACTGGGGCGCTTACGCCGAAACGTCGATCCGTCCGGTGGAATGGTTCGAGCTCCGTACCGGACTGCGCTTCGATAGCCACGTGGAGCCGTTCGCATCGAACCAAACGCAAGCGAGTCCCCGCATCCGGCTCAACTTCTACCCCACGCCGTCGAACACGTTCTACCTGTACTTCGGGCGTCTCTTCTATCCCACCAACATCGAGGATCTGCGGTCGATCACGCAGCAGGCCGACGCGAACGTCGTCACGTCACCGACCCTACCGGAGCGCGACGCATTCTACGAGGGCGGGTACATCCACCGATTCCCATTTGGCGTCGTGTACAAGTTCTCCGCCTATCACAAGGAGAGCACGCCCGGAATCGACGACACGACAATCCCCGGCTCGGCCATCACCACCGACGTCAACATCAGTCACATCTGGGTCACCGGTCTCGAAAGCGTGGTCGAAGTCAAGCCCACCGGGCCGTTCTCTGGCTACCTCAATTTGGCCCTCAACCATGCGTACGGCATCGGACCGATCACCGGCGGGTTCTTCCCGACCCAGACGCCGAACGACAATTTCGATCTCGACCACGACCAGCGTCTGTCATCTGTCGCGAACGTGTTGTACAGCGCGCATGGGTTTTATGTCAGCGCCACAGGGATCTACGGAACCGGCCTCACGAACGGCTACAACCCGGACGGGAACGTCCCCAACGACACCGGCAGCGTCGCCAAGACCACGTTCCAGCCGGGCAACAAGAGCTACTGCACGAGCTTGTTCTGCTTCAACCGGGCGTTCAAAGTGCCGCCGAGCTACATCCAGAACCTGAGCTTGGGCTACACGTTCTATCCCACCACGACCTATGTCCGCCCGGAGATATTCGTCACCAACCTGTTCGATCACACCTACCTGCTGAAGGGCGCCTTCTTCAGCGGTGCATCCGTCGGTCGTCCGTTCATGATTCAGTTCCGGCTGAGTTTCGGCGTGTAGCGCCGGTTCGCGGTTGCGGGCCATGGCCCCGCGATCGAGTTGGCAGGACGGCACGCAGCCCGCGGTGGCGATGGTTGCGATCATCGTCATTGTGACGTTGTGTGCCGTCCTGTCGCTCGGCAGGATCAACAACGATCGTCGATACGACGGTCGCTCGGCCGCGGAGTGGTTGGTGTCGAGCACCGATACGTCGGCCAGGACCCGTGCGACCGCCGCGGCTGCACTCGATTACCTCTGGCCCGTGGCGGGCCCGCTGCGCGCGGAAATCGTTCGGGTCGAAGTCAGCTTACTCAACGATTCCTATCCCGAGGTGCGGGATGAGGCGACTGCCGCACTCGCCGGAATGGCCACGGAATCTCCGGACGTCGTATCTGCGGTGGTCGCCGTCCTGATCCGGTCTCCACGCCTCGAAGCCCGCGTACAGGCGGCCCACGTCCTCGGCGCCGCCGGGCCTGCAGCCGGCGCCGCGGCCCCCGCACTCGTCGAGGCGACATCGGCGTCCGAGCTGTCGCTGCGCATCGCGGCGGTCGCCGCCCTCGGCGATGCCGGCGCCGGCCGGGATCACTCAGTCATGGCCGCACTCGTACGCGCGGCCGATGACGAGGACGAGATTGTGCGGACCGTGGCGATGGAGTCCATGGTGGACGCACGCGCCGACCCCGACGTGCTTGTTTCGGTGGCCTGTCGGGCGCTGCGTGATCCGGTCGCGGGCGTCCGTGAGGAGGCCGCATACGTCCTGGCCACGTCCGCAGACACGTCTCAGGCGACCCGCGCTGCGTTGAGCAATGCGGTGGCGGATAGCGACTCGCTCGTACGACAGCTGGCCAAAAAAGCGCTCGAGCGCCGCCACCAATGGACGCCCCGAGCGGCCAGGGCGGGAGCGGCCAGATAGTTATCCGTTTGTCTTGCTCAATTCCGTGGGTTGCGGCTCGGGCGTCAGCGCTCCGTCCCGGCAGTATCCCTCCCAGCCGCAGCGCATGCACCAGCGTTTGCGAAGATTGCGAAGCAGCCGGCCCATCAACTTGGATTGGACGCGAGCGGTTGCCGCATCGCAATTCGGACACCGGTCACCCTTGGGGAGGATGTAGTAGAAGAGGACCGTCGCCGCGATCAGGCGCAGCACGAACATTCCTCCCAGCACCAGCGCAAAGATCACGATGTCGGACATGTGCCCGTTACCTCCCGGCGCTCCGGCGGATCCGCCTCCGACTGATTCGTCCCTCTCACCGTATGCACTCAGCACACGGTCTGCTGTCCGTCCGCTACAATCGTGCCTCGACCCGATCCCAGGGCTCGACGTACGCGATGCCGTCTTCGATTCGCTCGATGACGACTTCGGAGCCGGCCACGAGCAGCACTCCATCCAACCCGGCGGCACGTGCCGTGAGCGTCGCACCCTCGGTCTGGTATTCGATCGTCCCGGACGACCCGCCGCCAGCAATCGAGAGAACACGCGCGGGCGCGCCCTGGAGGACGTAGCGCTCATCGACGACCTCGGCCTTGGCGGCGGGGATCGCCCACGCTGCTACGAGAGTCAGCGCGGCCGCCGCACCCGCCGCGCCAGCCACGAGGGCGATGAGCACGTCAGGCACTCGCGACAGCGTGGTGTACCGCGCCAGCAAATACCCGGTCGCGCCGAACGCCGTGGCAAACCCGGCGGTGGTGGGAAGATTGATGACGAACCGCGGCGGTGCAGGGGCAGCGGCCGTCCCTGCGCGGGGACTGCGAGTGGCCTTGGCAGGCCGCTCGATCCCGTGAAGCATCGCACGAACGGCGAGCAGGAGCCCGATGACGAACGATGTAAGAAACACGATGGACATGCGGAGATCCTGTCGCGTGAGCCGTACTGAAGCAAGCCGGTACCGGCGCTCAGCCCTATGTGCCAACCGTATGTATGAAGGTACTTACGAAACCGGGCGACGCTACGTGGGCATGCGTCCATGGTCGCGGCCGCGTTTGCACCGGCCGCGGACGCCGCGAGATTCGGGTCGTCGAGCACCACGCTCATGCCGCCACTCGCCGTGGCCCGCGCATCCATCTCGCGCCGAAATGCGCGAGGCCAAGAGTCCCGGAGCCGCCCAAACAGCGACTCCAGGGTGACTTCCGGCCCAGCCCGCCTCAGTCCGTTTGCGTGGCCGATCCCCCCTCTTGCGATATATCTTCAGTTACACTAAGATATATCGTACGTTATTACTTCAGCGGAGTGATTTTTATGTTCGGTGGCGATTGGGGCCGCGGATGCGGCCCGCGCGGGGCCCGGGGGGTTCGGGGCGGATCATGGGCGTGGGGAAGCGGCGGGTGGGGTGAAGGTGGAACGGGGGGACGCGGACCCGCTGGAGGGCGCGGCCGGCATTGGGGGCGCGGCGGACGGATGTTCGAGCAGGGCGATCTCAAGTACGTGATTCTGCACCTGCTGAGCGAGAAGCCTCGGCACGGCTATGAGATCATCAAGGCGCTCGAAGAACGGCTCGGCGGGACCTATTCACCCAGCCCGGGCGCCGTGTATCCGACGCTCACCATGCTGGAAGAGATGGGATACGCCCGCGGGACGACCGACGAAGCCGGGAAGAAGGTCTACGAGATCACGGCGGAAGGCCGCGCGTATCTCGAGCAGAACAAGGGTTCCGTCGACGAGATCTTCGATCGGATCTCTGAGTTCGCGACGAGCTTCTTCGGGCCGCCGATGATCGAGGTGCACCAGGCGTTCAAGAACGTGGCGCGCGCGACGTACGCAACGGCTACACGCCTCAAGGATCCCGAGCAGCTCAAGCGGATCAAGGAAGCACTCGACCGGGCGGTCGTGGAGATCGAAAAAGCCGGGGAGAAGAGTAGCAGCTAGGCGGTGACCGGTTGCCGATGACGAAGGGCCGGCCGCACCGTAGTGCGGCCGGCCCCTTTTGTCCCCGCGAACTCTACGAACAGCTAGGCCAGGCTCGCGTCCAATTCGATCTTTACGTTGCCTTTCAGCGCGCTCGACACCGGGCATCCGTCCTTGGTCGCCTGCGCGATCTTCTGGAATGCGTCCGGGGTCGCGCCCGGTACGGTGGCACGAACCGTCAGCTTCATCGTTGTGATCTTGAAGCCTTCGGCCACCTTGTCGATCGTGCACGCGGCGGATGCTTCGATCCGCGTCGGCGGGGTACCGGCGCCTTCGAGGCCACCGCTCAGCGCCATCGCGAAGCACGCGGCTTCCGCGGCCGCGAGCAACTCCTCGGGGTTCGTGCCTTTCCCACTCTCGAAACGAGACCCGAACGAATACGCGGCGTCGAGCGTGCCCGTCTCTGTCTTGACGCTTCCCTTCCCGGATCGCAGTCCTCCTTCCCATACAGCGCTCGCTCGGCGCGTCGGCATTTCAATGGCTCCTGGCAGTGTTTGTGGGGAAAGTTAGTGATTCTGGTTCCGGCGTAGGCGACGCTTTTGGTGTCCGTTTCTGGGATTGGCGATCCCAAGCACGGGCCAGCGCCTGGACTTCCCGACCAGGGCGCTCTGCCATAACTTCATGTAACTAAAACAGATACGCTGGATTACGCATCCGGCACGGGACTTCCCTAAGGTTAGTCACCGTGGATATCGTACGCACCAAGCCGGCTAGCCGGCGCCGCTACTTCGTCATCGCCCTCGCGGTCGTGGCCGTGATATCGGTGACCGTTTCGGTCAGCCGGCTGGAATCCCGCGCCCCATCGGTTGAACGCGGTACCCTCTGGATCGACACTGTCCACCGCGGGACGATGCTTCGCCAGGTACGGGCCCCGGGCAAGCTCGAGCCGGAACACGTGCGCTTCGTGTCGGCGGTGACGGCCGGCCGGGTCGAGCGCCGAGATGTGCTGCCCGGCGCGCAGGTCTCGCCAACCACTGTGCTGGTCGAGCTGTCTAACCCTGACGTGCAATACCAGGCACTCACCGCCCAGCAGCAGCTCGCGGACGCGAAGGCTACGCTCGTGACCACGCAGACACAGCTCGAATCCCAGCGCCTGACCGAGAGCTCACAGCTCGCGACCGTGCAATCGGATTCGGCCGAAGCCGCCCGTAATGCTGCCATGCTGGATGCTCTCGACAAGAAAGGATTCGCGGGCGGCATGGAGCTCGCGAAGGCGCACGACAAGTTGCGGGAGCTCGACTCGCGCCTGGCCACTGAACGCGACCACCTGCACCTGTTGACCGAGTCCGTCAGCCGGCAGCTCGTGCTGCAGCAGCAGCAGATCCAGCGGCTGCAGGCGATCGCCCAGTTTCAGGAAGACCGCGTCGCGTCGATGCGCGTGAACGCGGGCGACAGCGGAGTGTTGCAGGAGTCGTCGCTCGATCTCGGCCAGTGGGTGGTGCCCGGACAGATTCTCGCCAAGGTCGCCCAACCCGGGAAGCTCAAGGCGCTCCTCAACGTGCCGGAGACGCAGGTCGTCGATGTCACGGTCGGGCAGGTCGTATCCGTCGATACGCGCAACGGCATCGTGCCGGGGCGAGTCGTCCGAGTGGCGCCGGCGGCGCAGAACGGCACGGTCGAGGTGGAGGTGTCGCTCCCCGGCACGCTCCCGGCCGGTGCACGCGCGGACCTCAGTGTCGATGGCACGATCGAAGTCGAACGGCTGGAGAACGTGCTATACGTCGGCAGGCCGGCGTTCGCGCAGAACAATCTGACCGTCGGTGTATTCAAGCTCGACCCCAACGGCACTACCGCCGTGCGTGTGCCCGTGACTTTCGGCCGCGCGTCCGTTACCACGATTGAAATCCGCCAGGGGCTGTCGTCCGGAGACCACGTCATCATCTCCGACATGTCGGCGTGGGACAACGTCAACAAGGTGCGCATCGAATGACCACTGCGTCTGCTGCTCCCCAACCCCAGCCGGGCGCCGGCATGGGCGCCGCCGCGCTGATCAAACTCGACGGCGTCAAGAAAGTCTTCTTCACGGACGAGATGGAGACGCATGCGCTGGCGGAGATCCATCTCGAGATCCGGGAAGGCGAGTACGTGGCGATTGGGGGACCTTCCGGCTGTGGCAAGACGACGCTCCTCTCGATCCTCGGCCTTCTCGATACGCCGACTGGCGGCCGCTATGAGCTGGCCGGTGAGCCCGTCGACTCGCTGTCGGCTGCCGACCGTGCTCGCGTCCGCAACCGGCAGATCGGTTTCATCTTCCAGGCGTTCAACCTGATCGGCGATCTCACGGTGGCTGAGAACGTCGAGCTGCCGCTGACATACCGTGGCATGCCGGCCGCCGACCGGCGGCAGCGGGTCCAGGCCGCGCTCGAGCGGGTCGGGATGGCGCACCGTACGAAGCACTATCCCGCTCAGCTCTCGGGCGGCCAGCAGCAGCGTGTGGCAGTTGCGCGCGCGGTGGCCGGCGAGCCACTGATCCTGCTCGCGGACGAGCCGACGGGAAATCTCGACTCGCAAAATGGCGAGGCGGTGATGGGACTCCTGCGCGAACTGCACGAAGGAGGCGCGACGATCTGCATGGTCACGCACGACCCGAGATTCGCGCGGCACGCCGAGCGAACGGTGCATTTGTTCGACGGCCGAGTGGTGGAGGAAGAGCACGGTCCCCAGCGGGACGCCGACGCGCAGACGCTTGGACAGAGCGGATTCGGCGTCTCATGATCTGGCCGCGCCGTCACGCGGCTGGCCCCGCTGTAGTCGCTGACGCGAGCGCCGACACGCTGCTCGAGAGTCAGGGCCCGCTGATCTCGTTGCGCAGCGTCGAGCGATCGTACGATGCCGGTGGCCAGCGCAACTACGTGCTGCGCGGCATTACGCTGGACATCGAGCGCGGCGACTTCGTGTCGATCATGGGCCCGTCGGGAGCCGGGAA
>Ga0182024_10008232_pt1 | contig 22105 bp, 23 predicted proteins | sample P32metaG_FD_120480 | JGI IMG/M metagenome (GOLD analysis project Ga0182024, IMG submission 120480) | Permafrost microbial communities from Stordalen Mire, Sweden - P3-2 metaG (Illumina Assembly) | ecosystem: Environmental > Terrestrial > Soil > Wetlands > Permafrost | place: Sweden: Stordalen...
AACCGCTGCAACTCCGAGCGTTGTTCGGTGGACAATACAAAATCCAGCTTGGGTCTTGCCATGGGACCCAGCATGGCACGAAGGTCAAGTGTTAGTAAAGTCTTTTCTGATACACTGCACTAGTGCAGAATGTTTCCTGCCCGCAAAATGCCGACGAGGCCGACCAGAATCCAAAACCCATTGAGCACCGTGTAGGCGCTGTCGCGCTTGAGGGTCGCGCACCAGGTCAGCAGGACGGCGTCGGTGGTGTTGAAAATCCAAACGAACATGAACGGGCTTTTCGGTCCGAGCCAACTGACGAGGCTGAAACTGAAAACCCGCATTAATACACCAATCATTTCAATGGCTTTAATATTGCGGACAACGAATGAATTCATGTTGGGATTTTCATCTAAGCGGGCGGACAACGCCAGAAAATCCATGACTTTGCCGGTATAATCCTTTTAGAGAAACGCAAAGTCGCAAAGACTCAAGGGCGCAAAGTGGAAAATGGGATTAACCTCAAAAACTCTTCTTTGCGACTTTGCGTTAGATTTCGTTCACAAACTTCTCCAGGCGGTCGAGGCCTTTTTTGATGTTCTCCATGCTGGTGGCGTAACTGATGCGAGTTTCTCAATCAGCCGGATGCAATTCTTATTGCATTCCCTTGCGAGGGTTAGTATAAATCATACACAAAATTAAATAACCTTGGGAAAATTAAACCCTTTACCCCATGAAATACATTGTCTCGCTGTTGACGCTGGCAGTGCTGGCGTTTGGGCCGGTTGGCGCGGTGGCAGATACCTTGTGCGCGACATACGGCAATGGCCTCTACCAGTTCAACACGGCGGTTGGCGCGGGGAGCCAGAGTACCGTCACCAACTTTTTTGGCACGGTCACCACGGCTGTGACCGTAGACAGCCACGGCAATATCTTCGTGGCGACGGGAGGCAACTTTAGCACCGACTTTGGCGACATTTACGAGATCACCGCAAGCGGGGTCCTGCACACGGTTGCCACCGGCTTGAATTATCCTGTCTGCCTGGCGGTGGACAGCATGGGCGACTTGTTTGAGTTTGATAATAATGGCACAAACCTTAACGAGTTCGTTAATACGGGCGGAACGCTTTCGTCCACCCCCATCACCTTTGCCAGCGGCTTTGGCGGCTATGATAACGCCCTGGCTTTTGACAGCGGCGGCGACCTGTTCGTGTCGTCGGATGGCAGCACTTACGAGTTCACCAATAACGCGGGAAGTTTGTCCACCGAGACCAATTATTTCTACTCCGAAGGATTCTATTGCATGGCCTTCGACAGCAACGGCGATCTGTTCGTGGGGGAGGGTGGATATGACGGCCTTCTCGAATTCATGAATACAGGAGGAACGCTGTCGTCTACACCCGTCGTCGTGTCCGGCGACTTGTTGGCATACGGTTTGGCCTTTGACAGTCACGGCAACCTGTTCGTTTCGGACGAAAACGACGGCAACATATACGAGTTCAGCAATAATGGAGGCACCCTGTCGTCCACACCCACCACCTTTGCCAGCAGTTTATATGCGAGCGGCCTGGCTTTTCTGCCCGTTGCCCCGCCGCCCAATTTGTATGTGACGGACGGCGACCACAACCTCATTTACAGTTTCAATACGACGATTGGCGCTTCGAGCCAGACGCTCTTTTCCGGCGCCGGGGTCGGCGGAACCTCCCTGGGCAGTCTGGCCTTTGACAACTACGGCGACCTGTTCATCTCCGATTATTACTACCTTTATGAGGTCACCAATAATGCCGGAACTTTGTCGGCCTCAAACACAATTGAGATAAATGAAGAGGGAGTATCCTTTGGCTGCGGCGGTGGCGTGGCTTTCGATAATAGCAGCAATCTATTCGTGGGCGACTACATGTACGCTGGCATCAACAAATTAACCCCTACCGCCACGCCAGGGATTTGGAACAATTTTCCCTTGGATGATCCCAACCCTTTCCTCGCCCCCGCGGGTTTTGCCTACAGCCTGGCCTTTGACAATAGTCGCTCCAATCTATTCGATGCGGGCGGCGGTTATCTTATGGAGTTTGGCAACCTTGGCGCCTCGATTGGCCAGACCACCCGCCTGGTTTTCCCTGCGCCTGATTATGGCTACTACGGGGGAGGGGTGGCCGTGGATAGCAATGGCAATCTGTTCGTAGGCGTAGTTTACGGTATCAGTGAGTTCACCAACACCCCCACTGGTGTGTCCACCACTCAGACCCTCTTCGCCAGTGGCTTGAGCGATGTCACCAGCCTGGCCTTTGGCGCCGGCGGCAATCTGTTTGCGGCGGATGGCACCAGCGGCAATGTCTATGAGTTCGTCAATACAGGTGGGGTATTGTCGTCCGCGCCAGTCCTCTTCGCCACCGGTCTGTTCAACGCCGCCGGCCTGGCTGTTTATATCGCCCCCGGCGCCCCGGTTCCGCCGATGCTGAACATCTCTAGCTCGGGCAACACCGTGACGGTGTTTTGGCAGGATGTATCAGGTTGGAGTTTGCAGCAAAACAACAATCTGACCGTGCCGTCGGGTTGGACAGGCAGCAGCGGCGTGACGACCTCCAACGGCACCAATTATCTGAACATCACGCAGCCCACGGGTAATCTGTTTTTCCGCCTGGCCAATCCCTGAAACACTGGAAGCAACGTATCCAGCACCTGAAAACCAGACGTCTTCTACTTTTTAAAAGGGGCTGTTTTGGATGTCGGCAAAGTTGTTAAATTCCGTTTACAAAATTCTCCAGGCGGTCGAGGCCCTTTTTGATGTTCTCCATGCTGGTGGCGTAACTGATGCGAATGTAATCGTCGGCCCCGAAGGCGATGCCCGGGACAGCGGCGACTTTTTCCTTTTCGAGCAATTGGGCGCAGAACTCAATCGAGCCGAGGCCCGTTTTGGAAATATTGGGGAAAAGATAAAATGCGCCCTTGGCATTAACGCATGAGATTCCAGGAATGCTGTTGAGTTTTTCCCAGGCGTAGGCGCGGCGGCGGGCAAATTCCGCCAGCCAGACGGCGATATGGTCCTGCGGGCCGTTCAACGCCGCCACTGCGCCTTTTTGGGCAAAGGATGTGGGATTGCTCGTGCTGTGGCTTTGGATGGCGTCAATGGCTTTGGCGATCGGTTCCGGCGCGGCAGTCATGCCGATGCGCCAACCCGTCATTGAGTAAGCCTTGGCCAGGCCGTGAACGATGATGGTGTGTTCGTAATGCTTTTGCGAAAAGCTGGCGACGCTGGCGTGTTGGGCACCGTCATAAACCAGCTTCTCATAAATCTCATCGCTCATGATGAGCACGCCCTTCTCCACGCAGACATCGCCCAGCGCCTTAATTTCAGCGGGGGTGTAAAGCGAGCCGGTGGGATTGCTCGGCGAATTGAGAATAAAAAGCCGGGTGCGCGGGGTGATGGCGGCGCGCACCTGTTCGGGCGTGACCTTGAATTCTGTCTTGTCGGTTGTTTGCAGAATGACCGGCTTGGCCTCGGCCAGACGCGCCATTTCCGGGTAACTCAGCCAATAAGGGGCGGGAATAATCACTTCATCGCCCGGATTGCAAGTGGCCAGGATGACATTGCAACACGAATGCTTGCCTCCGCAGGAAATGATGATTTGCGACGGCTTGTAAGTCAGGCCATTGTCGCGTTTAAATTTATCCGCCGCGGCCTGGCGCAATTCGGGAATGCCGCTGCTCGGCGTGTATTTGGTGAAGCCATTCTGCAACGCCTTGATGGCCGCGTCGGTGATATGTTTGGGTGTTTGAAAATCCGGCTCACCCGCCCCAAAGCCGACCACGTCGATGCCATCGCCCAACATCGCCTTGGCCTTGGCATCGATGACCAGGGTGAGCGACGGCGTGAGCGCGGCGGCGCGGCGCGATATTTTATAATCCATAGGTTGCATAGACAAGCCGCGCACTAATACCGCCAGGACGGCTTACAGTTCAAGATTTTATTCACGAGCCATAACGAATGGGGTTGACTTGGAAGGTGTTGCGTGCTAAAAACATTGCAAATCGGCAGGCTATTCACCATCAATGCGTCACCGTACTAATCTATTCTCGCCTGCAATGGTGATGTACGCAGGGCAAAAACTTGTCGTTGCCTGTTTTCTGGCATTACTCTCTTTAGTTTGCGCGATTCCAGCGCAGGGAGCGGGCCTGCAAACGGTGCGTGGGCACATTCCGGCGTCCGTCACGGCGATAAAACCGATGGGACGCCTGCCTGGCACAAATCGTATGGATTTGGTAATCGGCCTGCCGCTGCGCAACACTGACGGGTTGAGTCGATTGCTCAGGGAGATTTCTGATCCAGCCAGCCCGAATTATCGCCATTACTTGACACCGGCGCAATTCACGGAACAGTTCGGGCCGACCGAGGCGGATTATCAAACGGTCGCCGTATTCGCGAAGGCGCACGGATTGAAAGTAAGGGGGGGTGCATCCAAACCGCATGCTGCTGGATGTGAGTGGCGCGGTGGCGGACGTTGAGGAGGCGTTCCATGTGAAAATGCAGGTTTATCAGCATCCGACGGAAGCGCGCACTTTTTATGCGCCGGACAGCCAGCCGTCGCTGGATCTGGCGACGCCTGTTTTGGATGTCAGCGGTTTGCAGAATTATTCCCACCCCCGGCCGCGGATGGTGGTGCGGCCGATGGTCAGCGGGCAAAAGGCGTTGCCCAACGCCGGCTCCGGTTTTGGCGGAACCTACTTGGGCAAGGATTTTCGGGCCGCCTACGTGCCCGACACCACCAGGACAGGTGCAGGGCAAGTGGTCGGGCTGCTGCAGTTCGACGGCTACACATCGAGCGACATTACCTATTACGAGAACCTGGCTGGCTTGCCGAGTGTCACTCTGTCCAACGTGCTGCTGGACGGCTTTGGTGGTCAACCCACGGGCGACGGAGGAGAAGTGGAAGTATCCTTGGACATAGAGATGTCGATTTCCATGGCACCGGGTTTAGCTCAGGTGATTGTTTATGAGGCGGGGCCGTATGGCAGTTTTCATGACATTCTCAACCGCATGGCGACGGACAATCTGGCCAAGCAACTGAGTTGTTCGTGGTACGATCCCGCGGAAGGGCCGGATCCGGTCGCTGAACAGATATTCCAGCAGATGTGGGCCCAGGGCCAAACATTTTTCGCCGCGTGCGGCGACTACGACGCTTATACGGGTCCGATGCCATTTCCCGATGATTCTCCGAGCATCACCCTGGTGGGCGGAACCACGTTGACGACCACCGGCCCCGTGGGCTCCTGGGTTTCCGAAACGGTTTGGAATTGGGGTAACGGCATTGGTGGCGCCGGAGGCATCAGCACATACTACCCGATACCGAGCTGGCAAACCAACATCAGCATGTCAGCCAACCAGGGGGTCAACCACCAAACGAAACGTCCCGGATGTCGCCTTGACGGCGGACAATGTGTACGTGCGCGCGGACGGCCAGAATGATAACGTCGGAGGCACGAGTTGCGCCTCTCCATTGTGGGCCGGGTTCACTGCGCTGGTCAATCAGGACGCGGTGATGAGCGGACGGCCTACCGTGGGCTTTATCAACCCGGCCATTGACGCAATCGGCTCGGCGGGGAATTACACGATGTGCTTTCATGACATCACGACTGGAAACAACACCAGTCCGTCCAGCCCGAATAAATTCTATGCGGTGGCTGGATACGACCTTTGCACGGGGTGGGGTGTTCCGGCTGGACAAAACCTGGTTAGTGCGCTGGCTACACCCGATCCACTGGGTGTTCTGCCGGACAGCGGCTTTACGGCCATTGGCGGTTCCGGCGGACCCGTTCACGTTAATTTCTGAGAAGCTTTGCCCTGACCAACTCTGGAACGACGTCATGCAATTGGTCGATCGTCAATACGTCGCCCTGGTTAACAGTTTCGCCACTGAGTGGGATGCTGGCCGGCGGAGGCTTTGACGCCACGCCGACGGTCACCTTGAGCGCCGGAGCCTACAGCCTGCCGATTGGGAATTACACCGCGGTTGTGGCGTTCAGCAACGTCACCACCGGCATTGCTCAAAATCGCCAATTCGCGTTGCAGATCGTGCCGAGCATGCCACCTACAATCGTGGCGCCGCCAGCCAGCCAGTCGATTGCCGTCACTTCAAACGTGACCTTTAGCGTCACCGCCAGCGGGACACCACCACTGAATTACCAATGGCAAGTCAATACAACGAATATTAACGGCGCCACGAATGCGTCATTGATATTAACGAATGTCGGCTTCAGCGATGCCGGGACTTACACTGTTACTGTCATGAACACACATGGGTCCACCAACGCAACAGCCATGCTGACGGTGGGTATCCGCCCTCGATCACGGTTCAGCCGCAAGACATGGAAACGGTCCGGGGGTCAAACGCGATGTTCAGTGTGACAGCGGCAGGGACGGGGGTTGCTAAGTTATCAATGGTATTTTTACGGAGCGGCCCTGGCGCAGGCCACCAACTCAAAAGACAACAACGCCGGACTGTACCAGCAACGGTACTATCGGACCTCGATCCCGTAAGCTCGCATAAAGCAGGGGGTTGCAAGAAGGGGGGATAACGGCTAGATTCTCTCAAACGCCAATTGAGGCGGGTATTGTATGTTTCATTATATTTATATTGCGGCCGGAGTCATCTTTTTGTTTGGCACCGTCATTTTTGTCCATGAGTTCGGTCACTTCTGGGTCGCCCGCCGCTGCGGCCTGAAGGTCGAAGCTTTTGCCATCGGCTTCGGGCCAAAGATATTTTCGTGGACCCGGAATGGAATCGAATATTCAATCCGATGGATTCCGGCGGGCGGTTTTGTGAAATTGCCTCAAATGGTCACTTCCTCGACCATTGAAGGAGAGAAAAAAGGGGAGGAGATTCCGCCTGCACCGCCGTTTTCCAAGATCTTGGTGGCTGTGGCCGGCCCGGTCATGAACGTTGTGTTTGCCTTTTTCGTCGCCACGGTGATTTATTGTGTTGGACTGCCGGTGCCGGTGAATCCGTCGATCATCGGCTACGTTGATCCCACTTCTCCGGAGGGCAAAATGGGCATCCGGCAAGGCGACCGCATCGTCGCCGTCGATGGCAAGACTGTCAAGTCGTGGGAAGATGTCATGGCGTCCACCGTGCTCGCCTTGACCAACACGCTGCCCGTTACCATCCGTCACGAAAACAAGTCGGGCGTGACAGGCCAGACCGACACCTACATGTTGAAGGCGGAAACCAACAATATGTTCGAGGTCAAAACGTTTAATTTGGACCCGTTCGATCATCTGATCGTCAAGGAGGTCATGGCCGGCCAGCCGGCGGAGGCGGCCAAAATCAAGGTGGATGACGAGGTCGTCGGATTTGCCGGAGTTCCGATCAGCAGCCAGCAGCAGTTCATCAATTTAATCCAAAAGCGGGGCGGCCAGCCGACGCCGGTTGTTGTCCTGCGAGACGGCAAGCGCCTGACCCTTAATGTAACCCCGGCGGCCGATCCTAAATCGCAGAAAAGCCACGTTGGGATAATGTTTTCGCTCGGCAAGGATGTTTATTCCATCGAACATCCCACACCGTGGGCGCAGGTGCAGGATGTTCTTGACCAATTTTTTAAAACCATCGCCGCCCTGGTTCATCCCCACGAAAGCGGCGTCAAAGCCAGTGATTTGAGCGGGCCGGTTGGAATTTTTGGCATCCTAGCGGTGCAGTGGAATACCGACTATCGCCTGGCCTTGCATTTTCTCGTGCTCTTCAATATTAATCTGGCCATATTGAACATGCTTCCAGTCCCGGTCTTGGACGGCGGCCACGTTATGATGGCCATGATCGAGCGCGTCCGGCGCCGGCCGTTGGGCGCGCATTTTGTCGAATATACCACCACGGCTTTTGCCTTCCTGCTCATCTCTTTTATGCTTTACGTCACTTTTTTCGACATTACAAAGCGGTTTCCGCTGTTCCGCATGATGTTCAATCGCGAAACACGGATCGAGCAACCTGAAAAACCAGCCGTTTTGCCGTCGCAACCCCCGCAGTAAGAGATGCGCTTTTGTCATTCACCTTACCTCTATTCGCGCCGTCAGACCCGCGAAGTAGTTGTGGGCGACCCCGCCCGCGGCGGAGTCATCATCGGCGGCAATCGTCCCGTTGTGAAACAGTCCATGCTGACTTGCGACACGATGGATACCGCGCTCAGTGTCAATCAATCTCTGGAACTGGTGGCGGTGGGCTGCCAGATCGTCCGCATCACGGCCCCGACTGTCAAGGACGCCGCCAACTTGAAAAACATCGTTGCCGAATTGCGCGCCCGCGGCTGCCAGGCGCCGATCGTGGCCGACATCCATTTCAAGCCCGACGCCGCCATGGAAGCGGCCAAATGGGTCGAAATGGTGCGGGTCAATCCCGGCAATTATGCTGACAAGAAGAAGTTCGCCGTGCGCGAATACAGCAGCCAGGAATACGACGCCGAGCTGGCCCGTCTCGACGAGCAGTTCACCCCCCTGGTCAAGCTCTGTAAGGAGCTGGGCCGAGCCTTGCGCATCGGCACCAATCACGGCTCGCTCAGCGACCGCATCATGAACCGTTACGGCGACACCCCGCTCGGCATGGTTGAGAGCGCGCTGGAATTTGCCCGCATCGCCCGGCGGCACGATTTCCACAATTTCAAGTTCTCCATGAAATCGAGCAATCCCAAGGTGATGATCGAGTGCTATCGCCTGCTCGTGGCCCGTCTCGAAGCGTTGGGGCCGGACTGGAATTATCCAATTCACCTCGGCGTCACGGAGGCCGGCGAAGGCGAAGATGGACGCATCAAAAGCGCCATCGGCATTGGTTCATTGCTCTGTGATGGGTTGGGCGACACCATCCGTGTCTCGCTGACTGAAGATTCACCCAATGAGATTGCCGTTTGCACCGATTTGCTCGCGCAAATTCCGTCGCTTGTCATGTCAGCCGACCCTGCTTCAGCCATCCCTGCTGCGTTGGCCGAGGAGTGGCCCTTTGATCCCTTTGCTTTCGAACGCCGGTCAACGCCCGCGATTGAGCTCAACGACTCGTGCAAATGCGGCGGCGAACAAACAGTGCGCGTGGTCGTGACCCGCGCCACTTGGGAAAAGGTCGTTCCAAGAATTCGCCCGCGCGACGATGTCAAACCCGAAGCGATTTACGAAGATCTGAATGTCTGCGAAGTCGATCCGACCAAAGATTTCACGGTGAACTGCGAGACCCAACTGGTGACAGTGAAGGATGGCGTCCCGTTACCAACCATTGCGGCCTTTCGACTGCTGTGTGCCAAGTTGAAGCGTCTGGGAAGGAATAATCCGATCCTGCTCAAGGACTACATCCATTTTGAGCCCGTGCCACTTGAGCCAAAAATTGCCCTCCTTCGCGCCTCGGTAGTCATCGGTTCATTGCTGGCGGATGGCATCGGCGACGCGATACTCATTCGGGGTGAAACGGGCGCGGGACAAAGTCTGCGCCTGGCTTACAACATTTTGCAGGCGGCGGGATGCCGCAGTTTCAAGACCGATTACGTGGCCTGCCCATCCTGCGGCCGGACGCTTTTTAATCTGCAAACTGTCACGGCGCGCATCAAGGATCGCACCCAACATTTGAAGGGCGTAAAAATCGCCATCATGGGTTGTATCGTCAACGGCCCGGGAGAAATGGCCGACGCGGATTTCGGCTACGTCGGCGGGGCGCCCAACAAAATCAATCTTTACGTCGGCAAGAACCCGGTGAAATTCAACATCCCGGAAGCCGAGGCCGTGGACCGACTCGTTGATTTGATTCGTGAGCACAACAAATGGGTCGAGCCGGAATCGACGGCTGCGCCCATCCCGGTTTTGCAAAATTCCTGAGCGATGAAACGCTCTCTGGCAGCCATCGGCCTGCTCGCCATGGGACTGGCCGTGGTTCAGGCCGCTCCCGCCGGGGCAACCGCGATTATCCACGCCCAACCGCTTCACGCAGGACGCATTAGCCCCATGCTGTTTGGGAATTTCATTGAACTACTGGACGACGTTGTGCCGGGCATGTGGGCTGAAATGTTGAATGACCGTTCCTTTGAAGGAATCGCGAAATTATCGGACTGGTGCTATTACGATGGCACGCCTGATTGTTGCGACAGGCCATGGGACGCCAACGTCTCCTGGAGCTATGACACTGGGAACCCATTCAACGGCGCACGTTGCGCTCGGATTACCGCTGCCTCAGGGCTTCCGGGCAGCTTGACCCAGTCCGGCCTGGCGGTCAAAAAGGGCATGGCGTATTCCTGCTCCGGTCATTTCCGAACGGATAATCCGGGGCTGACCGTCACCGTGCTTTTGAAGACATTGCTGCCCAGTGGCGATTGGCTGACGCTGGCCTCGGCGAAACTTCCGTCACTCTCCCAACAATGGCAAAAATACTCGGCGCAATTGCCTTCCAAGGGCGAGGGCGACCGGGTCGTTTTTGAAGTGCGAGTCAAGGGGGAGGGGAGCGTTTGGGCCGACAAGCTCTCCCTCATGCCGGAAGACAATGTGCAAGGCTGGCGGCGCGACGTGATCGATGCCATCAAAGAGACGCATCCGGCCCTGGTGCGCTTTGGCGGCTCGGTTTGTGACCCGGGCCAGTACCGCTGGAAGAATGGCATCGGTGATCGGGACTTGCGCGTGCCTTTTCCAAACAGGGTCTGGGGCCGGCTCGATCCTAATGACGTTGGCATTGATGAGTTTTGCCAGTTTTGCGAGGTAACGGGCGTGGCGCCTTTGATTTGCCTGAGTTTTTCCGACGGCCCGCGAAACGCCGGCGACCTGGTGGAATATTGCAATGGCGGCGAGCAAACGGCGTGGGGAGCCAAACGCGCGGCCAACGGCCATCCCGCCCCTTACGGTGTCAAATACTGGCAGATCGGCAATGAAATCAGCGGCGATGACGAAAACTACCTCAGCCAGTTCCCCCGTTTTATCACCTTGATGAAACAGGCGGATTCAGGAATCGAAATCCTTTCCTCCTTTCCGACGCAAAAGTTGCTTGACAGAGTCGGCAAAGACATCGCGTTCGTCGCCCCGCACCATTACACGCCGGATTTGGCGGCCTGCGAGCGGGATTTCAACAACCTGGCGCGCATGATCGATCAGACGCCCGGTTGCGAACAGATCAAGATCGCCGTCACGGAATGGAACACCAGCGGAGGCGAATGGGGTTTGGGCCGCGCCAGGTTCCTGACGCTGGAAACAGCCTTGCGCAACGCCCGCTACATTCACGTGTTGATGCGCCATTGCGACAAGGCGAAGATCGCCTGCCGCTCCAACATGGCCAATAGCTTTTGCGGCGCCATCATCGAGACTTCGCCTGCGGGCGTGCTCAAGCGGCCCAGTTATTACGTAATGCAACTGTACGCGCGCCACGCCCGGCGCGTGCCGCTGAAAGTGGAACAGGCCGGCGACGGCCCGGACCTGTTTGCCTGCGGCTCCGAAGATGGAAAAGAAGTTGTAATTTTTGCGGTCAATATCCGGGACGAACCGCTGGAGTGGTCCTGGCAGTTTGAAGGTTTTGACGGCACTGCTCGCGCGGTCAACGCCGAGTCGTTATGCGACACGCAGGACGCCCGCCAGCCGGACGCGATGAATCATTGGAGCGCGCCTGACCGGGTAAAAACGGTGGCGCTGCCCGTCTCGCCCAACAAAATTGTCCTTCCTGCCCTTTCTGTGACGGCCATTGAATGTGAAGTCAAGTAGAACGAATTTTGTGTTCGATGTTCACGGTTTGAGCCGGCTGAGCTTGACATCTTCGGTCCACATTTTGATGCCACTGCTGTTGCGCGCCAGATAGATATTTTTCAGCCACTTAGCCTGGTCGATCTCAGGAAAGTCCTCGCGATAATGCGCGCCACGGCTGTCTTCGCGAGCCAGGGCGCTGCGGGCGGTTAGTTCGGACGCCGTGAGCAGGTTGCGCAGGTCCAGGGCTTGCTGCCAGGTCAGGTTGAAGGCGCGTCCACCGGGAACGCTTAGATGACGGGCGCGTTCTGTGAGGGCAGAGATTTCCGTCAGGGCCTGGCGAAGTTGGACTCCATTGCGGACGATGCCGGCGCGTTCCCACATGAGTTTCCCAAGTTCTTTGCGCAATGGCCACGGACTTTCCCCGCCCGGCTGGCTGAAAAACTGATCCGCTTCGGCCTGTGCCGCCTCAATTTGTTCACGGCCGGGCTCTTCCTGTTGTTTAACCCCTTTGACCAAGGCGGCGGCGGCATCGCCCGCGCGCGCGCCATAGACGGTGGATTCGGCGACGCCGTTTCCTCCGAGGCGGTTGGCGCCATGGACGCCCGCGGAATCTTCACCCGCCGCCAGCAGCCCTTCCAAATTTGTAAATCCATCGCGATTGATGCGGACGCCGCCCATCACAAAATGGGCGGTGGGACAAACTTCGATCCTTTCGCGGGCCAGATCAAATCCGACGCGCAGACAGCGGTCGCGCATCCCGGTAAAGTTCTTTATGACAAAATCCGCGCCCAGATGGGAGACATCAATCCAGACGCCGCCGTTGGCTGTGCCGCGTCCGGCCATGACTTCCATGTAACAGGCGCGGGAGACACGGTCGCGGGTGGAACGTTCCATGCGGGCGGGGTCGTAACGTTCCATGAACCGCTCGCCGGGTCCGTTGAAGAGGTGTGCGCCTGCGCCGCGCAGGCCTTCTTCGAGCAGCGCCCCGTTCAGGCGCGATCCCGGCACGACCATGCCGGTGGGATGGAACTGGATCATTTCCATGTCCATCAGATGCGCGCCGGCGCGAAAAGCCATGGCGACGCCGTCCATGGCTTTTTCCTGCGCGCACGCGGAACGCTCGTAATGCAGCGGCCCGGCGCCTGTGCAGAGTATCACCGCCTTGGCGCGCACCACAATAAAGCCGCCGGTTTGAATATTGAGGAGCAGCGCGCCCAGGACTTTCCGGCCGCTTCGATCCAGCAGCAATTCCAGGCCGCGAACATATTCAAGGCAATGAATACCGGTGGCAAAAATCTGATCGCGCAGGCGCGACATGATTTCAATGCCGGTCAAATCGCCGACATGCACAGTGCGGTCAAAGCTCTGCCCGGCGAATGCCTTCTGATGAATCCGTCCGTCGGGACTGCGATCGAAGAGGCAGCCGATTTTGTTTTCCAGTTCGCGCACGATGCGCGGGGCGTCTTCGGCCATGGTCCAGGCGAGGTCCTGGTCGTTGAGGAAAGCACCGCCTTTGACGGTGTCCTCAAAATGCGCCTGGGTGGAATCTTTTGGGTCAAGGGCCGCGTTAAACCCGCCTTGAACCATGCGTGTGCAACCGCTTTTGCCGAGCATTCCTTTGCAAACGAGCGTGATGTCCAGCGCCGGATCGCGCCAACACGCGTGCAAGGCCGCCATCAAGCCCGCGCCGCCCGCGCCGAGGATGAGAATATCAGTGGTGAGTGTATCGGTCATGGGCCAAACAGGCGGCCGAACAAACCTTTGATCCAGCCCGCCACAGCCAGCCGCTTGAGCCGTTCAATGGAATAAGTGGGCGAGATGCCGCGCGGACACGCCTCGCGACAATTCCCCAGCGTATGGCAGCGAAATGCGCCGGCTTCGCCCGCCACCAAATCCAAGCGGACCGCCCGGGCTTTGTCGCGCGGGTCCACGATGAGGTTTAAGGCGCGGTGCAAAGCCATCGGCCCGACATAACGCGGATGCAATGTCACGAGGGTACAAGCCGAGTAACAAGCGCCGCAGTCAATGCATTGCGGCTGGTGGCTGAGATTCTTCCACTCCTTGCTGTCGTGCGGGATGCGATAAAAATCGTTGGGATCCAGGTCATCTTTTGGCGTGAAATTAGGCAGGACACGTTTGTATGCGGCGAAGAAAGGCTGCATATCCACGGCGAGATCGCGCGTCACCGGCAAATTGCGCAACGGCTGGATGCGCAGCCGGTCGCCAATTGCTCGGACCAGGGTGCTGCACGTCAACTGTTCCCGTCCATTGACGACCATTGCGCACGACCCGCACATGCCGACGCGGCACGAGAAGCGAAAAGCAAGGTCGGGACAGGGGCCGCGTTGCAGCGCAAAGAGCGCATCGAGAATGCTCGCCTTTTCGCCGACATCAACGGTGTGCTCCTCGAAATGCGGCGGCTGGCCTGGTTCGGCGGAGCTGCGTTGGACACTCAAGGTAACCGATGGCACGAACAAAATCGTAGCCGCGCCGCAAATAGTTGCAACGACAGAAAGGTGCGGACGAAAAGGACTTTCGGGACTGACTTGAATTGTTAACCATCCGGCCCAGCAAAAAACCAGACGTCCTTTCCTACCTGAACGCGCTTGAACGACACCCAGTTGCCGTTGCCATAAGAAAAATCATTCGATCCGATTGCGAGTCCCCATCGGCGGCTCTTGACACCGCACACGATGCCCGGATGACCGCCCGCTCTCATATATATGCCGCTGTAATCCCCGGGAAGTCCCAAAGCGTCGAAGCTCTTCGGAGCTTGGTCGCGCGGAATAAATGCGGGGCCATTTATCCGCCATTTCTCATCGATCAATCGCAGTTCAGAAATCATCTGTTGCCAAGCCGCTGGTTTGATTGACTTCATTTTCCAAAAAACAAATGTGTCATCCGAATATTGACAGGATTCAAAAACAATCAGAAGAGCCGGCCCCGTTCCCACCAATGTCGCTGCCCTCGACCACGCAATCCGTCGAGAGTCGGATCGGAAATAAATGAATCCTCCAACCAAAACAATCCAGAAGCTATAGAAGTAGTCCGAGAATTCCGTGCTCGCCTCAGTGATATTATTGGCCGTAAGCCACGATCCCATAAGTGCCCACAAAACGGCCGTTGCAACGGTCAAACGGGTCACAACACGTTTGTACCGCTTGAAACAACTGCTTTTGTAAACAGCATCAACCGTTGTTGTCATGCAGAGAGATTACCGGTTTTTACTGTTATCGGCAAGCGTCGCGCACGGCAATTTCGCGACAGAAAATTCACCGACAGATGGAATTATTTGGCGAATATTCTGGCCAGCACTTCGAGAACGGCTGATTGGGTCGGTTCGTCAATCCTCCCAAGTCGTTTGACTAATCGGCTCTTGTCCACCGCTCGAATCTGATCCAAGGCAATCTGTCCGTTCTTGCCTCCGAAGACACATGCGGTGCGGGAAGGATAATTCCGCGTATGCGTCGTCATCGGGGCGATCAAGACTGTGCCGATGTGACGGTTCATTTCGTCAGGGGAAATCACCAAACAGGGGCGGGTCTTCTGGATTTCCGTTCCACGAGTAGGGTCAAGCGTTATGAGAAAAACCTCAAAGCGTTCGATTACCACTCCCACTCCTCCTCGTCCCAGAGTGTGGGCGGAGCATCATTAAGAATCAGCTTGTCATCTTCGCTCGCAGCCATTCTGCGAAAAGCCTCTTCCCATCCTTCACGCGCCGGTTTCAGGCTGCGTATGATCAGACAACCGCCTTGCGCCTCCACTTCCACCTCGTTTTGCAAGTGGCAGATATCCAGCAGCGGTTGCGGCACAGGGATAGCCGGCGAATCAGCCAGATGAACTATTTTGGATTTCACATTAGAAATCTAAGTGCTAAGCCGTTTAACGTCAAGAGCGGCGGAGGGTCGGGACAGAAACTGATGGACGGCGGAACGGGTAAGATGCCAGACTAGTCGAGCATCACTCGAATGGACGCTAATAAAGAGTTTTATGAATCGGTCGAACTCGTCTGCCGCGACCTTTACATCCAATCGCTGAAGGAAATTCCGCCGGACGTGGTCGCGGCCATCCGCCGGGCGGCGGAACACGAGACCAAGGAAGTCGGACGCCGAATTTTTTCCCATTACCTGCAATCTATCGAGCTGGGCCGGGATAAAAATATGATTGTCTGCCAGGACACAGGCATCCCGATTTATTGGGTCGAAATCGGGGGAAATTTACGCCTAGACGGGGCGCAACTGAGCGCCGCGATTGTCCGGGGGACGGAACGCGCCACGCGGGAGCATCCGTTGCGTTCGAGCATTGTCTCGCCCTTGACCCGCGAGAATCGCCAGACCAGCACGGGCGAGGGCATCCCCATTATTCATTACAATTTTGTGGCGGATTCCGATGTGCTGGACATTTTGTTCATGCCCAAAGGGTCGGGCTCGGAAAACATGTCTTTCATGAAAATGCTCGTGCCGGCGGATGGCGTGGCCGGGATTAAACGGTTCGTCCTGGAGCAAGTCATCGGCGCGGGGGCCAAACCGTGTCCGCCCACGATTGTCGGCGTCGGCATCGGCGGCTCGTCGGACTTATGTATGACACTAGCCAAAAAGGCGACGATGCGGCCGGTCGGCCAGAAAAATCCAGATCCCCAGTTGGCAGCCATCGAGGCCGAATTACTGGCGGTCATCAATGAAACAGGCATTGGCCCGCAGGGGCTGGGCGGAGACACGACGGCCCTGGCGGTGCATATCGAATCGGCCTGGACGCATATTACATGCAATCCGGTCGCGGTGAATTTGCAGTGCTGGCGGGCGGAACGGCGGCGGGCCAGACTCTGGCCGGATGGCAAAGTGGAGGTGGGTTTCTGAGATGGCCAATTTTTCCCTTAAAACTCCTTTGAGCGATGCGGACGTGCGCCAGTTGCATGTGGGCGATTCCGTGTTGCTGGATGGGATTATATTCGGAGTGCGCGATGCAAATTTGATCCGGATTTTTGACCAGAAAACGCCCCCTCCGGTGGACTGGCGGGGCGCGGCTTTGTTGCACACGGCGCCCAACGTCAAGAAGATTGGTCCGGGACAATACGAACCGATTTCCGTCGGGACCACCACCAGCATGCGCATGGACCGTTTTACCGAGGGCCTGTTGCGGGATTACGGGGTCAAGGCCATTCTGGGAAAAGGAGGACTCTCGGCCAAAAGCGCGGAATTGATGGCTGCTCATGGCGCGTGTTACTTGAGCGTCACCGGCGGGGCCGCCGCCATGGAGACGTTGCAAGTCGAAAAAATCGAAAAAGTTTTCTGGGAAGACCTGATGCCGGAGTGCATCTGGCAATTTCGTTTCCGTGGCCTGGGGCCGCTGACCGTCGGCATCGACGCGCACGGGGGGAACTTGCAATTGGAGGTGCAGGCGCGTGCGGAGAGGAAGACAGCGGAACTGCTGCGGCGCATGGGAGTGTCCTGATGAAGAGACAATTTCAAAATTACCGGGGCGCCTGGGCGTGGCTGGCCCAACGGTGCAGCGCCATCGGCCTGTTCTTGCTCATTCCGGTAAAAATTTACACGGGCTGGGCGGCGCGGGACAAGGTGCCATTCCCGGAAATCCTCGGGTCAAGCAAAAGAATCCATTTCAATGCGTCCATTGACATCGCGCTCCTGTTGTTTTTCCTGATCCACGGTTTTTACGGGTTGCGGGTGATCCTGATCGATGTTGGATGGATTCGGGAAGACACATTTTTTTGGCGCACGCTGGCCGCGGCCATGGCGTTGTTCGGCTTCACGGTTTGGTATGTTTATATCCGACAGGCCTGAGCCAGGCCGCTACTCCACCACCGTTTGGATTTCCGGACTGGTGGCGGAAGGCTTGGGTTCCAGCGGTTCGATCTGAGCCTCATTGAGAACGGCGACGGCTTTGGCCATGTCGAATTCATTTTCCCATCGGGCAATCACGATGGTGGCGACGCCGGCGCCGACCATGTTGGTCATGGCGCGGGCTTGGGCCAGAAACCAATCCACGCTAAGAATGAGTATCATCCCTTCGACCGGGATGGTGCCCATGGAAGCGAGCGTGGCCGTCAGTGTGATGAACGTGCTGCCGGCAACAGCCGCGGCGCCCTTCGATGTCAAAAGGCAGACCAGAAGGACAGCCGCCTTTTGCCCGAAAGTCAGGTGGGTGTTGGTGGCCTGGGCGATGAACAACGCGGCCATGGTCAAATAAATGGAGGAGCCGTCCAGATTGAAGGAATAACTGGCCGGCACCACGAGGCCAACGAGCGGCCGCGAGCAACCGAGGTTTTCCATTTTCGCCATGACCCTTGGAAACACGGATTCAGAAGTCGCTGTGCCGAAGACGATGAACAGCTCGTCGCGCATGTACTTGATAAATTTCCAAATGCTCAGGCCATTGAGTTGGAGCAGGGAGCCCAGCGCAAAAATAACAAAACAAACGCAGGTCAGGTAAACGCAAGCCATCAGTTTGGCGAGGGGAACAAGCGAAGCGAGACCGAGCTTGGCGACGCTGTAACTGATCGCCCCGAAGACGGCCAGGGGCGCGGTCTTGATAATCATGGCAATCATGCGCATGAGGGCCTTTGAAATTTGGTCGAGGATATGGATGACAGGCCGGTTGGCTTCGCCCACGCCCGCCATGGCCACGCCGAAAAGAACGGAAAAAAAAGGACTTGCAGAATGTCCCCATCAGAAAACGCGCCCACCACGGTCTTGGGAATGATATTCAGGAGAAACTCCACGACGCCGTGATGGGCCTGGCTGGCGGCGAGAGTGGGTTGCAAATCGGCGATGTTGAGCTTGGAAAGGTCGGCATTCATGCCCGCACCGGGTTGGAACACCTCCGCCACCACCCATCCGAGGACGAGCGCCAGCGAAGTCATCACTTCGAAGTAGATGAAGGATTTGACGCCAATGCGTCCGACCCGTTTGAGGTTGTTCATGCCGGCGATGCCGACGACCACATTGGTGAAAATGATGGGAGCGATCATCATTCGGATCAGCCGGATGAAGGCATCGCTCAACGGCTTTAACTGGACGGCGAACTGGGGTTGGCACTGGCCGTTGAGCACTCCCACGGCCATGGCCACGAGCACCCAGAAATAGAGGTGTGTATAGAATCTCTTATGCTTCATGGGCCGATTTGCGTTGAAATTAGCGTGGAAAATCCCGCTTGGCAAGCCCGATGCCGGCGTTAGGGAGCGATCAGCGTCTCAGGCGCAGTTTCCACCGGCGCGGGCTTTTCAAGGAGGCCGTATTGGACCATCGCTTGCGCCACCATAAAGGTGCTGATAGCCCCCTCGATTTTGTTCTCTCCGAAATACGGGCTGCCATAGAGTTGATAACCCAGCCCAAGCAACGTGGCATTTGCATACGCCTTGGACCGCGGGCTTGACGAATTCATTTAAATCATTTGGCTTGACGGAAATCATGAAAATCTTTAGCGTTCCCATTGCTGACAGAAAGCATCGCGTGATGTTTTCATCTGTATGGGTACCCTCCTAAAAACCACGAAAAAGACCGCCCTTGCGCTGATAGGCTTTCTGCTGCTTTTAGCCGCGCCGGCTGCATTGCAAGCCCAAGGTGAATTCTACGCCGCGCCATACTATTACGACACAAATTCCGACAACACTGTTTTCATTACCGGATACAATGGGCCTGGCGGCGCCGTGGCCATTCCAACCAACATCAACAGCCTGACCGTCACCGATATCGCGGGCGATGTATTCGGGGGCAAAACCAGCCTGACTAGCGTCACAATTCCGGGCAGCGTCAACAGTATCGGAGAGGGTGCGTTCTATTTCTGCACCAGCCTGACAAACACTACGATCTGTAATGGCGTCACCAGCTTGGGGGGCGATATGTTCATTTCTGCACTAATCTGACCAGCATCACGATTCCTAATAGTGTCACCAACATAGGAGGCGCGGCATTCGGCAGCAGTGGCCTGACCAGCATCGCGATTCCGGGCACTGTTATTAGCATCGGGGAGGGAGCGTTCTCGGATTGCGAGCTGACAAACGTCACGATTTCCAACGGGGTCACCAGTATCGAGGATCAGGCGTTCGAGGGATGCCGCAGCTTGTCCTTCCTCGCCATCCCCAATAGTATCACCAACATCGGGGGTAGCGCGTTCGCTAACTGCGACAGCCTAACCAACATCACAATTCCTAGCAGCGTCACCAGCATGGGGGATTCTGCGTTTGCAGGCTGCAGCACTTTGACAAATGCCACCATTGCCAACGGGGTCACCAATATCGCATACGGGATGTTCCTTGACTGCACCAAGCTTACTGGCGTCTTTTTTCAAGGCAACGCTCCCACCGTTGTTGGGGATGAGGATTATGACGGGCCTGTGTTCTATGGGGACAACAGCGTGACGGTCTATTATTTGCCGGGCACCACCGGCTGGAGCAACACGTACCAGGGTGTGCCTACTGTGTTGTGGAACCCGCAGATCCAAGCCAGCGGGGCGAACTTTGGCATGAAAAACAATCAATTTGGGTTCAACATCACCGGCACGCCCAACATCCCCATCGTGGTGCAAGCCAGCACCGGCTTGCCCAGTTCCGTTTGGACGTCGCTCACGAACGTATTGCTCACCAACGGTTCATACTATTTCAGCGAACCACTTCAGGCGTGCCCCGCCCGCTACTACCGCATCAGCCCGCCCTGACCTCGGAAAAGCTGAAATGTGAAAGCTGAAAACTGAAAACTGAAAACGGAAACGTGAAAGGTCAATGTTCCGTGTTCGCCGCCTCGTCCAGCATAGCGGGGGCGGCAGGCCGGTGCCGTCAGGCTCGGTCAAGGTGAATCAAACCGATATGGCCGGCAAATGGACGGTCAAGTTTATGCAACTACTGATGGTCAATCCGCTACATGTAGCAGGTCGTAGCGGATGGTGTAGCGGGTTAACTAATTGACTATCAATAATGTAGCGGATGTTGCGGGTTTTTCAGAGCATACTACCTGTTTCATCGGTTTCCTCAGATGCACCGTTGGCGGAGGCTCATCATGCGGTGCTCGCTCCAGGCTGCTTCCCAGAACAGGCAATGAGATTCTATTCCCCCGAAAACAGCAAAGAGCCACATTTTGCTTCCAAAGCGCGAAGAAATTGCGAACAAAGAAATGGGGCGTAGCGGCATCTCGGCAGAGCGCCGCCAATCCAGTCATTCGCCGCCAACTGACTGCCGGCAACCAATCTGTTTTTTGTAGCAATAGAACCACGTCAAAAACAGGAAACATACTTGACAATCCGACCCTCGACACGCGTTTCGACCCCTGTTTATGCGGGTTTTGTGTTATAAAAAAAGATCGGTTCATGGGATGCGGGTTTTTGGCCTTTTATGCCAGAATGGACCTGCAAAATAAGAATTATGAATTTTGATCGGATAAATAGGGCGAAAGCTTCCGCCTTCGCGCTGTTACGGCGCGACAAGTCCGCCGCCGCCGCAATGGCTAAGCCGGACGGTGGGGTGAGACTCTGTCGAACCCTTAATAGATCGATCTGGGGTTCGACAGAGTCTCACCCTACCTTGTCAAAACTTCGTGGTCGTGGGGGTCATGGCGTGGAAATTTCTCGTAACACCGGGCATGCGTCTGTCCGATTGTGGCATGGTCAATCTCTTCTCCAGCATAAATTGGAGAATAATGGCATTTCTCCAAAAACATGGTGTTGGCCCATTTTTCGATCCGCGAAGTTCGAACCCCCTGCAAGCCAAAATGATCCGGCTGAAATCGGACGCAATCGGAGCCGGAAATTTCTCCAATTTCTGGAGAATTTCTCCGGGGGATACCCACCGGGGGGGGAGGGGGCTGAATGAAGAGTGCGGGGGTGCGGTCAGACTGGGTCAAACCGATTCGAGGGTGGTGGGGGATGCCCGCATCCCAAAGCGCCAGAGGGCTGGCGCACTCCAGGACGCTTCGCGCCATTTCCCAAACGTCATTTTACCGGGGATTTCGCGGTAATTACGGGTAAATTAAGGTAAATTAAGCTAAAAAATAAAAATAACGATGGAGCAGTCAGAATCAGATTCGCTCTTTGACATCTATGTTAGCCTTCGCCGGATTCTTCGCTGGCTCAGCGGAGAAGAGGCGTGCTGATGGGCTGCCCTCACTGTGAGGGATCTGAACATCAGCGAGGGACTTGAACAAGGCAACATGTTGCCGGTGTGTAGCCTTTCGTGTTGCCGGTTAAGTCGTTGACTATAAACACTTGTTGCCGTGTTGCCGATTTTCCCGAGCAATCTATCAAGTTGTGGAGTTGGGAGTGGGGAATGCAGAGTGAGGAGTGGAAAGGGGAAGCGGAGTTCGGAATGCAAAGTGCAGAAGTCAGTAACCTCCGGCAGAGCCGGAGGCTTGAAATAGCGTGAACCGCTCAAAGCGGTTGTTTGTTCCGTTAGCCGCTCAAAGCGGCATCAGCGTAAGTTGATCCAAACGCTGGTCTTCGTTC
>Ga0182024_10008234_pt1 | contig 22104 bp, 20 predicted proteins | sample P32metaG_FD_120480 | JGI IMG/M metagenome (GOLD analysis project Ga0182024, IMG submission 120480) | Permafrost microbial communities from Stordalen Mire, Sweden - P3-2 metaG (Illumina Assembly) | ecosystem: Environmental > Terrestrial > Soil > Wetlands > Permafrost | place: Sweden: Stordalen...
CCCGGCAATTCGCGGCCTTCGAGCCATTCGAGGAAGGCGCCGCCGGCGGTCGAGACGTAGGTGAGCTGGTCCTCGACCCCCGCGGCGGCGAGCGCGGCGACGGTGTCGCCGCCGCCGGCGACGCTGAGCAATTTCTTGGCTTGGGTCAGCTCCGCGACCTTCCTGGCGAGCGCGACCGTGGCGCGGTCGAAGGGCGGCGTCTCGAATGCGCCGACCGGGCCGTTCCACACCAGCGTCTTGCTTGTCGCCAAAGCGGCGGCGATGCGCGCGACGCTGTCGGGGCCGATATCGAGGATCATCGCGTCCATCGGCACCGCGTTGATGCCGACCGTGCGGGTCACCACGCCGGGTTCCAGCTTCCCGGCGGTCACCGCGTCATCCGGCAGGATCACCTCGCAGCCGCGCTTCTCGGCCGCCGCCAAAATCTCGCGCGCGGTGTCGGCCATCTCCTTCTCGCACAGCGAGCGGCCGACCCCGCGGCCCTGCGCGAAGAGGAAGGTATTGGCCATCGCCCCGCCGATCGCCAGCCTGTCGACCTTGCCGATGATGAATTTGAGAAGGTCGAGCTTGGTCGAGACCTTCGACCCTCCGATCAGCGCCATCACCGGATGCTCCGGGTGCTCGAGCGCGGCGCCGAGCGCGTCTAGCTCGGCCTGCATCAATTTGCCGGCGGCGTTGGGCAAGAGATGCGCCAGCGCGGCGATCGAGGCATGCGCGCGATGCGCCGCCGAGAACGCGTCGTCGACATAGACATCGCCCAATTCGGCGAGCTGCTTGGCGAAGTCCGGATCGTTCTTTTCCTCTTCCGGATGGAAGCGAAGGTTTTCGAGCAGCGCGACCTCGCCGGGCTTCAGCGCGTCGACCACCTTCTTGGCCTCGGGGCCGACGCAATCGCCGGCGAAATGCACCGGTTTGCCGCCGATCACCCGGCTCAGCGGCTCTACCAGCCGCCGCAGGGAATTCTCCGTGTCCGGCCCCTTAGGCCGGCCGAAATGCGACATCACGACGATCTTCGCGCCCCGGGCGACCAGCACCTCGATCGTCGGCGCGAGGCGCTCGATGCGCGTCGCGTCGGTGACCTTGCCGTCCTTGACCGGCACGTTGAGGTCGGCGCGCAGCAGCACGCGTTTGCCGGCGACATCGAGATCGTCGATCGTGTGGAACCGCGGCATCGCGTCATCTCTCCCGTAGAAATCCGTCGCCGCCGATTAAAGCGGAGCGGACCGGGGGATTGCAAACCCGGGCTTTCCAAAAGCGGTGCGGCGACCTACTTGCTTGGGTGATGGCGACGCCGCTCGACAAGCTGCTCTACGACACCGCCCAGGCGGCGCGGGTCTCGTGGTTCTTCGGCCAGAAGCTGTTGGCGGCGCGGCTGTCGAAGCCGATGAAGCTGCCCGCGCGGCTGAAAGGGCGGCCGATGCCCGACCGGCGCCGCATCCTCGCCGATCTGCGCAAGCTGCTCGAACAGGATTGGCGCAACATCGAAGCCGGGCTTTACGCGGCGCCCGAGGATTGGCGCGGCAACCCGTTGGCCGGGCTCAAGGGCGCCGCCGATTTTTTCGCCGATCTTGGCGCGGTCGAGGCGCGCCGCCATGGCGACACCAAGGCCAGCCTGCTAGCGCTGCCCGAAGCCGCCCGCTACCCGGCCTATTACCGGCGGCACTTTCATTTCCAGAGCGACGGCTATCTGAGCGCCGCGTCGGCCGCGCGCTACGACCATCAGGTCGAGGTGCTGTTCGGCGGCGGCGCGGCGGCGATGCGCCGCCAGGCGCTGGTGCCGCTGCGCGAGGCGCTGCTGGAGGTGGGGGGCCGTTCGGCGCGGCTGCTCGACATCGCCTGCGGCACCGGCGCGTTCCTGGCCGACGTGAAGCGCAACTACCCGCGCCTCGCGGTGACCGGCATCGATCTGTCGGCGCCCTATCTCGCGGTCGCCAAGCGACGGCTCGCCGCCTGGTCGCGCGTCGCGCTGATCGAGGCCAACGCCGAGACGTTACCCTTGGCCGACGCCAGCGTCGATATCGTGACCTGCGTCTACCTGTTCCATGAATTGCCGCGCCGCGCCCGCCAGGCGGTCGCCGGCGAAATCGGCCGGGTATTGAAGCCCGGCGGAAGGCTGATTTTTGTCGATTCGCTGCAGACCGGGGACGAGCCCGATTACGACGCGATGCTCGACTGGTTTCCCGTCGCCTTCCACGAGCCGTACTACGCGAGCTATCTGCGCGAGGATTTGGGGCGGCTGTTCGGCGCCGATTTCCGGCCGGCCAGCGACGCCCCGGCCTATCTGTCAAAGGTGCTGAGCTACCGCCGCGAATCTATCTAACACTATATGTAGTTCCCTATTGGCGACCAACCACAAGAGTGCTACCGTATTTTGTGGGGCTCATAGCCCGTCCTACAGAATAGGGTGGGGGACATGTTAGATTTAGGCACCTGGACGTGCGAGCGTATCGAGCAGCTGACCCTTCTTTGGGACGAAGGCGTGACCACCGCCGAGATCGGCCGGCGCATCGGGGTCACCAAGAACGCGGTGATCGGCAAGGTGCATCGCCTCGGCTTGGTGCCGCGGGTCATCACCCAGAAACCGGCGCCGCGGCGCAACGTGTTCGAGTTCACCGGACCCGTCTGCATGTGGCCGCACGGTCATCCGGGCGAGGACGATTTCCACTTCTGCGGCGGCCGGCCGGTGCCGGGGAAGCCTTATTGCGCCGACCATTCGGCCGTGGCCTACATCAAGCCGAAAGAGCAGAAAGCCAACGCGGCTTAATCCGCGCGGTCACAGCACCTCCAACACCGCCTCGGGCGGCCGGCCGAGCGCCGCCTTGCCGCCCGAGACGACGATCGGCCGCTCGACGATGATCGGGTTCCTCGCCATCGCCGCGATCAGCTGATCCTCGGACAGCTTCGCCGGATCGACTCCGGCCGCCGCGGCCTCCGTCCTGCGCACGAGCGCCTTAGCCGGCAGCTTGAGTTGCGCCAGCAGGCCCTTGAGCTGCGCCGCGGTATAGGGCGTCTTCAGGTATTCGACGATTTCCGGCTCGACGCCCTTGTCGCGCAATAACGCGAGGGTCTTGCGCGAAGTGTTGCAGCGCGGGTTGTGATAGATCGTCACCGGCATCGGATGCTCCGCCGTGTTGGTTGTCCTGCCGATTGTCCCTGCCTAGAGTGACATCGCCAAGAAAATTTCGGGTTCGCGATGCGGCTCACTGATGAAGAGCGGGCAATGCTCGCCGGCGAGGCGGGCGAGCCGCGGCGCTGGGCGATCGCGCACCAGGTCACGGTCGGCGAATTCTTCGACGCCGCCGATCTGGTGCCGGTGTCGCAGGCGCACATCATGGCCGACACCGAGTCCCTTGGCGAGGCGGGGGTCGAGTTTCTCGAAAGCCTCGCCGCCATGCCGCGGGCCGAGCGCCAGGTTCGCGTCCCAACCCTGACCGACCCGCGCGGACTCGATTTCGCGGTCTACAAGCGGCTCGGGCAAAGCGATGGGATGGCGGCGCTCGAAGCGCGCGCGATCGCCGCGCTCAAGGCTTTCGGCGTGCTGATGACCGACACCTGCATCAACTATCAGACGATCCTGCCGCCGGTGCGCGGCGAGCATCTAGCGATGGGCGACACCGGCGTCGTCATTTATTCGAACAGCGTGTTCGGCGCGCGCAGCAATTTCGAGGGCGGTCCCTCGGCGCTCGCCGCCGGGCTGACCGGGCGGACGCCGCGCTACGGCTATCATCTCGATGAATGCCGGCGCGCCACCCGCCGCTTTCGCCTCGATACGGCGCCGCGCGACCTCTCCGAATGGGGCGCGCTCGGCGGCATTGTCGGCCGCGCTACCGGCTCGTACTGGGAGGTGCCGCTGATCGAGGGCCTCGACGCCGCGCCCGGCTCCGACGCGCTCAAGCATTTCGGCGCGGCGCTAGCGAGCTACGGCTCGGTCGCCCTGTTCGATATGCCTGGCATCACCGCCGCCGACCTGGTGCTTGCCGATCCCCATGTCGCGACGGCCCGCATCGGCCGCGCCGATATCGACGCTTTTCTCCAGTCATACGCGGCGCCCGGCGACAAGGTCGATGTCGTGGTGTTCGCCGCGCCGCAATTGTCGCTGATCGAGATGGCGGAGGTCGCCGATGCGCTCGACGGACGCCAGGTGCATTCGCAAACGACACTGCTCGTCGCCACCTCGCCCGAGATCAAGCACGCCGCCGACCGGATGGGCCTCACCGCGCGGATCGAGGCCACGGGCGCCATCGTCGCCGCCGGTATCTGCTTCTACCAGAGCTACGCCGGCGAGTTGGCCGAAGCCAATGGCTGGCGCCGGCTCGTCACCAATTCGGCGAAGCTTACGAACATCATCGGCGGCTACGGCTATCGCCCGAGCCTGTTGAGCCTCGAACGCTGCGTCGAGGCCGCCGTGGCGGGGCGGATGTGATGCCGACCGTCCTGCGCTGCCATCCCGGCATCGGCCCCGCGGTTGAAGGCGTGGCGCTCGTCGCGCCGGACAATTTCAGCGCGCGCTACGATCTCGACCGCAAGAAGGGAGTCTTCTCGCGGCCGGGCCACGCGCTGGCCGGGCAGAGCTATAACGGCCGCATCCTCGTGCTCAACGACGCGAAAGGCGGGGTGGCGACGGCCTGGATGCTGCACGAGATGAAATCGCGCGGGATCGTGCCGCTGGCGCTTGTCTTCAACCGGGTCAACCCGATCCTCGCGCAAGGCGCGGCGTTCGGCGCGGTGACGATGGTCGATCGCTTCGACGGCGACGTGACCCGGCTGATCCACACCGACGACCGGCTGCGCATCGACCCGGCGGCGGGCAAGGTCGAAATCCTTGAGCGGGCAGCGCCGGCCAAGTGAGCGACATCCGCATCACCGCCGGACCGTTCACCTTCGCCGCCCGGCTGGAGCGCGGCGTCGCGCCCCTGACCTGCGCGTGGTTCGCGAGCATGCTGCCTTATCGCGAGCGGATCATCCATGTCCGCTGGAGCGGCGAGGCGTGCTGGATTCCCCTGGGGTCGCTCGACCCCGGCCTGCCGCACGAGAACGCGACGAGCTATCCCGCGCCAGGCCAGATCCTGTTTCACCCGAGCGGCGTCAGCGAGACCGAGATCCTGCTGGCCTACGGCGCCTGCCGGTTCTCCAGCAAGGCCGGGCAACTCGCCGGCAATCCGTTCCTCACGATCATCGGGGGTTTGGAAAACCTGCGCCCGCTCGGCGAGCTGACGCTGTGGCATGGCGCGCAGGAGATCGAGTTCGCGGCGATTTGATCCCCTCCCGCCGCCTCGGCTAACGTAATGTATTGTCGCCGCTTAAATTCCGGAGGTTCACCGCATGCCCGCTTTCACCACCAGGCCCGAAATCCGCGGGACGTTCGGCGTCGTCGCGTCGACCCATTGGCTGGCCTCGGCGGTGGCGATGGCGACATTGGAGAAAGGCGGCAACGCCTTTGACGCGGCCGCGGCGGCCGGGCTGACCTTGCAGGTCGTCGAGCCGCATCTGAACGGCCCGCTCGGCGAAGCGCCGATCCTGGTGTGGAGCGAGAAGAACCAGCGCTGCGACATGATCTGCGGCCAGGGCGTCGCGCCGCAAGGGGCGACGATCGCGCACTACCGCAAGCTCGGGCTCGACCTGGTGCCCGGCACCGGGCTGCTCGCCACGACCGTGCCCGGCGCGTTCGACGGCTGGATGCGGCTCTTGCGCGACTACGGCACGCTGCCGCTCGGCGAGATTCTCGGGCCGGCGATTTCCTACGCGGAGAACGGCTATCCGCTGGCCTGGCGTATCCCGGTGACGATCGGCGCGGTCGCAGAGATGTTCCGCACCGCGTGGCCGAGTTCGGCGGCGGTGTACCTCAAGAATGGCCAGCCGCCAAAGGCCGGGGCGCTGTTCCGCAACCCGCGTCTCGCGGCGACCTACAAGCGCGTGCTGGCCGAGGCCGAGGCCGCCGGCGGCGACCGCGAGCGGCGCATCGATCGCGCCCGCGACGCCTGGTATCGCGGCTTTGTCGCCGAGACGATCGACCGCTTCTGCCGCACCGAAAAGGTGCTCGACTCGTCCGGGCGGCGGCACAACGGCGTCCTGACGGCCGACGACATGGCGCGCTGGCAGGCGCCGGTCGAGCCGCCGCTGACCTACGATTACCGCGGCTATACGCTTGTTAAGGGCGGCCCGTGGGGCCAGGGGCCGGTGCTGTTGCAGCAACTGGCGCTGCTCGCCGGCTTCGATCTCGACGACACCGACCCAACCGGGCCGGAGTTTGTCCATACCGTCACCGAATGCGCCAAGCTCGCCTATCTCGATCGCGAAGCGTGGTACGGCGACCCCAATTTTGTCGACGTGCCGATGCCGACGCTGCTGAGCCCCGCCTACAACGACGCGCGGCGCCGTCTGGTCGGCGATCGCGCCTCGATCGAGCTGCGGCCGGGCCGGCCTGATGGGCGCGAGCCGCATTTTCTGGTCGGCGGCGTGGAGCTGGTGTCGGCGGTCGGCATCGGCGAGCCGACGGTCGGCGCCTTCGCCGCCGGGATCGGCGAGCCGACAACCAGCCCGTTGGGCGCGGTCGCCGGCGACACCTGCCATGTCGATGTGATCGATCGCTGGGGCAACATGGTCTCGGCGACGCCGAGCGGCGGCTGGCTGCAATCCTCGCCGGTGATCCCGGAGCTCGGTTTCTGCCTCGGCACGCGGCTGCAGATCTCGTGGCTCGACGAAAGCTCGCCGTCGAGCCTGCAGCCCGGCAAGCGCCCGCGCAGCACCCTGTCGCCGACCCTCGCCCTCAAGGACCGCCAGCCCTACATGGCGTTCGGCACGCCGGGCGGCGACGGCCAGGACCAGTGGGCACTGCAGCTTTTCCTGCATCACGTGCATCACGGGATGAATTTGCAGGAAGCGATCGACTGCCCGGAATTCAACACCGAGCATGCGCCGAGCTCGTTCTACCCGCGCGCCGCCAACCCCGGGCATCTGGCGCTTGAAGGCCGCTTTCCCGAGGCGACGCGCCGGGCGCTCGCCGCACGCGGCCATCGGGTCCATATCGGCGAGGAATGGTCGGGCGGCAGGCTCGCCGCCTGCGCCCGCGAGGAGACGCCGGAAGGTCGCATCCTCAAGGCCGGCGCCAACCCGCGCGGCATGCAGAGCTACGCCGTGGGGCGCTGACCCGCGATCACGTCGGCTTTACTTGCGCCGGGTTGGGTTGGCGTCGCTTGTGCATTGCAAGCCGACGGCGAGCAGGGGGAAGTATGAGGATGAAGCGCATTCTGGCCGTGGCGGCGCTGCTCGCGGCTTGCCTCCTGGGCGGCGGGGCGAGCGCGCAGACGACGCTGCGCATCGGGCTCGCCGAGGACCCCGACATCCTCGACCCGACGCTGGCGCGCACCTATGTCGGCCGCATCGTGTTCGCCTCGCTCTGCGACAAGCTCGTCGATATCAGCCCCGCATTGGACATCGTCCCGCAGCTCGCGACCGAGTGGCAGTGGGTCGACGACAACAAGGCGCTGGTGATGAAGCTGCGCCCGGGCGTCACGTTTCACGATGGCGAGAAGATGGACGCCGCGGCGGTCAAGTTCAGCCTGGAGCGCCATTTGACGATGCCCGGCTCGAACCGCAAGGCCGAGATCAGCGCGCTGAAATCGGTCGAGATCGTCGACGGTCTCACCGTTAAGCTGATGCTCGATAAGCCGTTCGCTCCGCTGCTCGCGCAATTGTCCGACCGCGCCGGGATGATCGTGTCGCCGAAAGCCGCGCAGGCGGAGGGCGACAAGTTCGGCGAGCACCCGGTCTGCGCCGGGCCCTTCAAATTCACCGAGCGCGTCGCGCAGGACCGCATCGTGCTCGACCGCTTCGCCGATTATTGGAACAAGGACGCGATCCATTTCGACCGCGTGATCTTCCTGCCGATCACCGATTCGACCGTGCGCTTGTCCAATGTGCAGTCGGGTCAGCTCGACCTCGCCGAGCGCGTCGCCGCGACCGATCTCGACACAGTGAAGAAGGATAGCCGGCTCAAGCTCGCGACCATCACCAGCCTCGCCTATGACGGCATCACGATAAATACCAACAACGGCGAGCGGGCCAAGAACCCGCTCGGCCAGGACAAGCGGGTGCGCGAGGCGCTCGAATTGTCGATCGACCGGGCCGCGCTCAATCAGGTCGTCTTCAACGGCGAGTTCGCCCCGGGGAACCAATGGGAAGCGCCGGCAAGCCCCTGGTATGTCAACTCCATGCCGATCCCGGCGCGCGACGCCGCCAAGGCGAAAGCGCTGCTCGCCGCGGCCGGGGTGCCGAAGCCGTCCTTCACGATGATGGTGCCGACCAACCCCGAAACCCTGCGCGCCGCGCAGGTGATCCAGGCGATGGCCGGCGAGGCGGGGTTCGACATCAAGATCCAGGCGACCGAGTTCGCCTCCTCGCTCGACCTCGCCAGCAAAGGCGATTACGAGGCCTATCTGATCGGCTGGAGCGGACGCACCGACCCGGACGGCAACATCTACAATTTCGCCAGCTGCAAGGGCCCGCCGGCGCTCAACGCCGCGCGTTACTGCAACCCGGATGTCGACGCCGAGCTTGACGCCGCGCGCACCGCTGCTGCCCCGGCCGAGCGGATGACCCATTACGCCAAAGTCGCTCGGCAGCTCCTCGACGACCGGCCGATCATCTATCTGTGGCACCGCAAATGGCTATACGCGATGAACGCGAAGCTGTCCGGCTTCGAACCGTACCCCGACGGCCTGATCCGGCCGCAGGGGATCAAGCTTAATTAGCCCGGCCGCTCAGCACGCTACCACCCGAATATGACCCGCATGGGCATAATCAGTCAGCTCACCGTTACGGGTGACGACGGCATAGCTAAATGCGCGCGCCGTGGCGGCGATAATCCGATCGGCCGGGTCCTTTGGCGGGGAGCCAGGGAGATTGACGGAAGAGATAAGGATCGAAGGGGGCATCCCGGCGAGGCGCACGCTGGGCAGCGCCAGCAATTCGCCGAACCACGCATCCGGCGACAGCGTCAGGCGGATGCGATTGCGCCTGACCAGTGTGGCAAGTTCCCAGGCAGTGATCGGCGAGACGAAGATACCCGAATTGTCCGACTGCGCGGCCGTGATTGCGTCACGACTCCGCTTGGACAACGGCTCACCGTTCATCAGCCAAATCGCCGCACACGTATCCAAAAGCAGCGCAGGAGCGAGCGTCAGGTCTCGGCCTCCCAAAACTCGCCGGTCGGTGCGGTAAGGTCAGTGCCCGGTAATACGGTCACCGTTCCCCGCATCGCCCCCCACAATTCGGTGCCGTCATGCTCAATTGGCACGATTGCTGCCACGGGACGATTGTGCTTCGTCAGCAGAACCCGGCTGGTCTTTCCTTTCGCGACGTCGTCGATCAGCGCCAAGCATTGGGATTTGAAGGCAGTGACCCCAATGGTCTTTTCGTCGCTGGAGGGCATTTTCGTACCTTGGTCGGGATTAATGGACCATTTTGACAGCACCGTTTTGCCAAAGCAAGATTTGCCCGTCGCTCTCGCATGACGGCCTTCCTGCTCCGCCGCATCGCGCTGATTTTGCCGACCTTGTTCTTCGTGTCGGTGCTGATCTTCGGGTTGCAGCAATTGCTGCCGGGCGATCCGGCGATGGCGATGGCCGGGGAGGAGCAGGACCCGACGGTGATCGCCTTCCTGCGCCAGAAATATCATCTCGATCAGCCGCTGCCGGTGCGCTACGCGCTGTGGGTCGAGGGTATCGCGCACGGCGATTTCGGCGAGTCGATCCGCATCAAGCGGCCGGTGAGGGATCTGATCCTCGAAAAGCTGCCGGTGACCGGCGAATTGGCGGGGCTGGCGATGCTCGTGGCGCTCGTCATCGGCGTGCCGGCGGGCATCCTCGCCGCGGTCAAGCATGATACCGCGATCGACTATGGCGCGACGATGGCCGCGCTGTGGGGCATTTCGATCCCCAATTTCTGGCTCGGGATCTTGCTGATCCTGCTGTTCTCGGTGACGCTCGGCTGGCTGCCCGCCTCGGGCTTCGTGACCCCGGCGGAGAGCCTCAAGCAAAACCTGCTCACGCTGATCATGCCAGCCTTCGTGCTCGGCAACGCCATCGCCGCGGTGATGATGCGGCACACGCGCAGCGCGATGCTGCAAGTGCTGAGCGCCGACTACGTCCGCACCGCGCGCGCCAAGGGCTTGAGCCAGGCGAGCGTCATCCTGCGCCACGCGCTGCGTAACGCCCTCATCCCCGTCGTGACCTTGGGCGCGCTCGAATTCGGCGGACTGCTGTCGGGCGCCGTCTTGACCGAACAGGTGTTCACGATCCCCGGTTTCGGCAAGTTGATCGTCGACGCGGTGTTCAACCGCGACTACGCGGTGGTGCAGGGCGTCGTGCTGTGCACCGCCTTCGCCTACATCATGCTCAACCTGTTCGCCGACATCGCCTACGCGCTGATCAACCCGAGGCTCCGCGGATGACCGCCGAGCCGCTTGATCTTGCTCTAATAGAAGAGGACGCCGGCGAGCGGCCGTGGCAGCGCACCCTGCGGCTGCTCGTGAAGCGGCGCATGGCGGTCGCGGGGCTCGCGGTGGTGCTGTTCTTTATCGCACTGGCGATCCTGGCGCCGCTGGTCTCGCCCTACGACCCGCTCGCGACCAACTGGGCGATGGTGCGCAAGCCACCCTCGGCGCTGCACCTCTTCGGCACCGACGAGATCGGCCGCGATGTGCTGGCGCGGGTGATCTGGGGCGCGCGCGCCTCGCTCCTGGCGGGGCTTGTCTCGGTATCGCTGGCGCTGGCGGTAGGCGTGCCGATCGGCCTCGTCTCCGGCTATCTCGGCGGCGTTATCGACGGGATTTTGATGCGCCTGATCGACGCGATGCTGGCGATCCCGTTCCTGATCCTCGCGATCGCGCTCGCCGCGTTTCTCGGCCCCAGCCTCGCCAACGCGATGATCGCGATCGGCGTGTCGCAAACGCCGATCTTCGCCCGCCTGACCCGCGGTCAGGTGCTGACGGTCAAGCACGAGGATTACATCGAGGCGGCGCGCGCGGTCGGCAACCCGCATCACCGCATCGTCCTGCGTCACATTCTGCCGAACATCATCCCGCCACTGCTCGTCCAGGCGACGCTCGCCGCCGCGGCGGCGATCATCGCCGAAGCGAGCCTGTCGTTCCTGGGACTCGGCGAGCAGCCGCCCGATCCCTCCTGGGGCAGCATGCTCAACACCGCGAAAAACTTCATCTCGCAGGCGCCGTGGATGGCGCTGTGGCCGGGCCTGGCGATCTTTACGCTGGTACTGTCGCTGAACCTGTTCGGCGACGGGCTGCGCGACGCGCTCGATCCGCGGCGCAGTTAGCTAACAACAGCGCGTTCCCGTTGCGTGTTGGTTGGGAAACCGACAAGATGAGGACTTCAATCTGATGTGCGGCGAGGGTCCGATAAATCCCGACCTAGCGACCATCCTGACGCGACAGCGCCGGCACGATATTGCCGCCGCCGTGGTGATGGGCGTCTCGGGGTCCGGCAAGTCGACCGTAGGACGCGTGTTGGCGGACCGGCTCGGCTGGGAATTCGTCGACGGCGATGCGCTGCATCCGCCCGCCAATATCGCCAAGATGGAGGCCGGTCAGCCGCTCGACGATGCGGATCGCGCGCCCTGGCTCGCCGCGATCGCGGCGAGGATAGACGAGTGGCTCGCGGCGGGAACGCCCGGGGTCGTAACCTGCTCGGCATTGAAGCGTCGCTACCGCGAGGCCATCATCGGCGGTCGCCGGGCGGTGCGGCTCATCTACCTCGCGGGGTCGCCGGCTCTGATCGCTTGCCGCATCGCCGGACGGCGCGGGCATTTCATGCCGGCAAGCCTGCTGGAGAGCCAGCTCGCCGCGCTTGAACCTCCGGCCGCCGAGGAATATCCGATTATCGTCCGAATTGAGAAGCCGATCGCGGCGATCGTCGAGCATATTGTCACCGCCCTGTCATTGCGGCAGGTGAGCATGACGGTGCCGGCGTGAAGACCGAGACCGTCGCCAAGCCGCGGAGAGGCACGCCATGACCACGCCAACCGGTACGATCGACGAAATCTGCGTCAACACAATCCGCACGCTGTGCATCGACGCCGTGCAGCAAGCCAATTCCGGCCATCCCGGCACGCCGATGGCGATGGCGCCGGTGGTCTATACGCTGTGGCAGAACTTCCTGCGTTTCGACCCCGGGGACCCGATCTGGCCGAACCGCGACCGCTTCGTGCTGTCGTCGGGCCATGCCTCGACCTTGCTCTATTCGTTGCTGCATCTGACCGGGGTCAAGGCAGTCGACTCGGCCTACGAGCGGCTTGGCACGCCGGCCGTATCGCTCGACGATCTGAAGCACTTCCGCCAGCTCGACAGCAAGTGCCCGGGCCACCCCGAATACCGCTGGACGTCGGGCGTCGAGACGACGACCGGGCCGCTCGGCCAGGGCATCGCGACCAGCGTCGGCATGGCGATCGCCGCCGACTGGTTCGCCGGCTATTTCAACAAGCCGGGCTTCACGCTGTTCGACTACAACGTCTTCGCGCTGTGCGGCGACGGCTGCATGATGGAAGGCGTGTCGAGCGAGGCCGCCTCGCTCGCCGGCCATCTGAAGCTCGGCAATCTCTGCTGGATCTACGACAGCAACCACATAACGATCGAAGGCAATACCTCGCTCGCCTTCAGCGAGGACGTGGCCTCGCGGTTTCTTGCCTATGGCTGGCAGGTGCAGCGGGTCGGCGACGCCAACGACCGGGAGCGCATCGCGGCGGCGATCGCCGATGCCAAGCGCACTACGGACCGGCCGACCTTGATTGTCGTCGAGAGCCATATCGGCTACGGCGCGCCGCACAAGCAGGACACCTCGGGCGTGCACGGCGAGCCGCTCGGCGAGGAAGAGGTCAAGCTGACCAAACGGGGTTACGGCTGGCCCGAGGACGCGAAATTCCTCGTGCCGGACGGCGTCTACCAGCACTTCGCCGAAGGCATTGGCGCTCGCGGCGCCAAATCGCACCAAGACTGGGACGCGATGTTCGCCAAGTACAAATCCGCCCACCCCGAGCTCGCGCTGCAATGCGAGCAGATCCAGCGGCGCGACCTGCCGGCCGACTGGGACAAGGACATCCCGGTCTTCTCGGCCGATCCGAAAGGGATCGCCAGCCGCGACTCCTCCGGTCAAGTGCTCAACAAGATCGCGCCGAACCTGCCTTGGCTGATCGGCGGCGCCGCCGACCTTGCGCCCTCGACCAAGACGCGGCTTACCTTCGCAGGCGCCGGCGATCAGGAAGCCGACAACCGGCTCGGGCGCAATTTCCACTTTGGCATCCGCGAGCACGCGATGGGCTCGATCTGCAATGGGCTTGCCGTATCGAAGCTACGGCCGTTCGGCTCGGGGTTCATGATCTTTTCCGACTACATGAAACCGCCGATCCGATTGAGCGCGCTCATGGAGCTGCCGGTCACCTACATCTTCACCCATGACTCGATCGGGGTCGGCGAGGATGGCCCGACGCATCAACCGGTCGAGCAGCTGGTCGCGCTGCGCGCGATCCCCGGCATCACCGTGTTCCGGCCGTGCGACGCCAACGAGGTTGCCGAGGCGTGGCGCGTCGTCGTCGAGGCAAAGCACGAGCCGCATTGCTTGATCCTGAGCCGGCAGAACCTACCGACGCTCGACCGCGCCAAATTCGCGCCGGCGAGCGGCCTCAGGAAAGGCGCCTATGTGCTCGCCGACGCTAAGCCGGGCGCCCCGGAGATCATCCTGATGGGCACCGGCAGCGAGGTTTCGCTTTGCGTCGAGGTTTATGAGAAGCTCGCGGCTGAGGGCGTCGCCGCTCGTGTGGTCAGCATGCCGTCCTGGGAATTGTTCGAAAAGCAGGACGACGCTTATAAGGACTCGGTGCTGCCGCCGAGCTGTACGCGGCGGATCGCGGTCGAGCAGGCGTCGGCGCTGGGCTGGGAGCGCTTCACCGGATTGCGTGGCACGATTATCGCGATGAAGACGTTCGGCGCGTCAGCCCCGCTGAAGGAATTGCTGGTCAAATTCGGGTTCACCGGAGAGAACGTTTATGCGGCTGCCAAGACGCAGCTCGCGCGCAAGGAGTAGGATGCGATGGCCAATCCGCTGAAGCAACTGGGCGAATACGGGCAGTCGCCATGGCTCGACTTTGTCAGCCGCGACCTGTTGAAGAGCGGTCAGCTGGCCAAGATGATCGCCGAGGACGGGCTGAAGGGCGTGACCTCCAATCCGTCGATCTTCGAGAAGGCGATCGGCCACGGCGACGATTACGACGAGATGATCCGCGCCGCCGAGGCGTCGGGCGATCTCGACCCGGCCGCGCTCTTCGAGGACCTCGCGGTGCGCGAGATCCAAGAAGGCGCCGACCAGCTCGCCGGCGTCTATGAGCAGACCCAGCGGCGCGACGGCTATATCAGCCTCGAGGTCTCGCCCTATCTGGCGATGGACACGCACGGCACGATTGAGGAGGCGCGGCGCCTGTGGCGCGAGGTCGATCGGCGCAACCTGATGGTCAAGGTGCCGGGGACAAAGCCCGGCATCCCGGCGATCCGCACGCTGATCGGCGAGGGCATCAACATCAATGTGACGCTGCTCTTCGCCAAGGAAGTCTATGCCGAGGTAGCGGAGGCCTACATCTCGGGGATCGAGGATTTCGTCGCCAAGGGCGGTGATCCGCACCGGGTGGCAAGTGTCGCCAGCTTCTTTATCAGCCGTATCGACAGCCTGATCGACGACGCGCTCGACGCCAAGATCGCCGGCGCCGATCCCGCGACCACGGCGCGGCTTTCGGCGATCAAAGGCAAGGTCGCGATCGCCAACGCCAGGCTGACCTACCAGCTCTATCATAAGATCTACTCGGGCGAGCGCTGGCAGCGCCTCGCGCAGAGAGGCGCGCAAACGCAGCGGCTCCTGTGGGCGAGCACGGGCACCAAGAACAAGGCCTACAGCGACGTCCTCTATTGCGACGAGCTGGTCGGAGCGGACACGGTCAACACGATACCGCCGCCGACCATGGACGCGTTCCGCGATCACGGCCATCCGCGCGCCAGTCTCGATGAGGATATTCCCGGCGCCGAGCAGGTCATGGCGACCCTCGCCACCTCGGGGGTGTCGCTCGAGGAGGCAACCCAGAAACTTGTGGCCGACGGCGTGCGCCTGTTTGCCGACGCGGCCGACCAGCTCTACGCGGCGGTTCAAAAAAAGCGCCGCATGGTGCTCGGCACGACGCTCAACACGATGAGCTACAAGCTGCCGACGGCGATAGAAGCCGGGGTTAAGGACGCGATCGAGGATTGGCGCAAGGAAGGCAAGATCCGTCGCCTGTGGCATGCCGACGCCTCGCTGTGGACCGAGGCGGACGAAGCCAAATGGGTCGGCTGGCTCGGCGTGGTCGACGAGCAGATCAAGGGTGTCGCCGCGTTGCAGAATTTCGCCGCCGACGTCAAGAAGGCCGGCTTTACCGACGTGCTGCTGCTCGGCATGGGCGGGTCGAGCCTGGGCCCCGAGGTTTTTGCCGAGACGTTCGGCTCGAAGCCTGGTTTCCCGACGCTGCACGTGCTCGACTCGACCGACCCGGCGCAGGTCAAGGCGTTCGAGAACAAGGTCGACCTCAAGAAGACGCTGTTTCTCGTATCGAGTAAATCGGGCAGCACGCTCGAACCCAACATCTTCAAGGCGTACTTCTTCGAGCGCGCCAAGGAAGCGGTCGGCGCGGCCGAGGCGGCGAAACGCTTTGTCGCGATCACCGATCCGGGCTCTTCTCTCGAAAAGACCGCGCGCGCGGAAGGTTTCCGCGCGGTGTTCCACGGACTTGCGAGCATCGGTGGGCGCTATTCGGTGCTGTCGAATTTCGGCATGGTGCCGGCGGTCGCGACCGGCGTCGATCCGAAGGCGTTCCTCGACAGCACGGCCGAGATGGTGCGCTCCTGCGCGGCGAGCACACCGCCGGCGGAGAACCCGGGCGTGATCCTCGGCGCGATCATGGGCATCTGCCAGCGCCAGGGCCGCGACAAAGTGACGGTGCTGGCCTCGCCCGGCATCGCCGATTTCGGCGCTTGGCTCGAACAGCTCCTCGCCGAGTCGACCGGCAAGATCGGCAAGGGCATTGTCCCGGTCGACGCCGAGGCGGTCGGCGCGCCTTCGGTCTACGGCGACGACCGGCTCTTCGCCTATCTCCGGCTCGCCGCCGACAAGGACGAGGCGCAGGAGAAGGCGGTCGCCGCGCTCGAAGCCGCCGGCCAGCCGGTCGTGCGCATCGTCGTCAACGACGCGATGCAGCTCGGCCAAGAATTCTTCCGCTGGGAGATGGCGACCGCGGTCGCCGGCTCGATCATCGGCATCGACCCGTTCGATCAACCCGATGTCGAGGCCAGCAAGATCAAGACGCGCGAGTTGACGACGGCCTATGAACAGACCGGCAAACTGCCGCCGGAAGCGTCGTTCTTCAGCGGCGACGGCGTCGAGCTCTTCGCCGATCCGCGCAATGAGGGTGAGCTGAAGCCGCAGGCGACGAGCCTCGTCGCGGCGCTGAAGGCACATCTCGGGCGCGCCAAGGCCGGCGATTACGTGGCGCTGCTCGCCTATATCGAGCGCACGCCCGCGCATATCACGGCGATGCAGAAGCTGCGCCTCGCGGTGCGCGATACGAAAAAGCTGGCGACATGCCTCGGCTTCGGCCCCCGCTTCCTGCACTCGACCGGCCAGGCCTATAAAGGCGGGCCGAACAGCGGCGTCTTTTTGCAGATCACCTGCAGCGACCCCGCCGATCTTCAGGTACCGGGCGCCAAATACACGTTCAGCGTGGTCAAGGCGGCGCAGGCGCGTGGCGATTTCGACGTGCTCGCCGATCGCGGCCGGCGCGCGTTGCGCGTGCATCTCGCGGGCGGGGTCGAAAAGGGTTTGCCGACGCTCGCCGCGGCATTGGAACAGGCTTTGAAGTAAGCGGCCGACAGAGATAGGGGAGACCAGCGATGCAACTTGGAATGATCGGACTCGGCCGCATGGGCGGCAACATCGTTCGCCGGCTGATGCGAAACGGCCATAGCTGCGTCGTCTACGACCGCAGCACGGACGCCGTGCAGTCGCTGGTCAAGGAGGGGGCGACCGGCTCCGGCGGTCTCGCCGAGTTCGTCAAGGAGCTCAGCGCGCCGAAAATCGTGTGGGTCATGCTGCCGTCCGGCAAGATCACCCACGACACGATCGTCGAACTCAGCAATCTGTTGTCGAAGGGCGACATCCTGATCGACGGCGGCAATTCCAACTACCATGACGACATCGCGCATGCCGAGATGCTCGCGCCCAAGGGCATCACCTTTGTCGATGTCGGCACCAGCGGCGGCGTCTGGGGCCTCGAGCGCGGCTATTGCATGATGATCGGCGGCACCAAGGAAGCGGTCGATCACCTCGATCCGATCCTCGGCACGCTGGCTCCCGGAGCGGGGGACATCGAAAAGACGCCAGGCCGCGAAGGGCGCGACAAGCGGGTCGAGAATGGCTACATCCACGCCGGTCCCGCTGGCGCCGGACATTTCGCCAAGATGGTCCATAACGGCATGGAATACGGGATCATGCAGGCCTATGCCGAAGGCTTCGACATCCTCAAGAATTGCGCGCAAGAATCGATCCCGGCAAACCGTCGCTATAATCTGAACCTGGCCGACCTCGCCGAGGTATGGCGGCGTGGCAGCGTCATCGCCTCCTGGCTGCTCGACCTGACCGCGATCGCGCTTGCCGAGGACGAGTCGCTCTCGGAGTTCTCCGGCTTTGTCCAGGATTCGGGCGAAGGCCGTTGGACCATCGAGGCGGCGATCGAGGAGGCGGTGCCGGCCGACGTGCTGACCGCGGCGCTCTACACCCGCTTCCGCTCGCGCCAGGAACATACCTATGCCGAGAAAATCCTGTCGGCGATGCGCAAGCAGTTCGGCGGCCACCAGGAGCCGCACTGATCGAGGCGACCCCGAGGCGATCTTGAAGAGGCTGAGCGATGGCTGAACAGGGCGGATCGAGACAAGGCGGGAACAAGGCGCCGCCCTGCACGATGGTGATCTTCGGCACGAGCGGCGACCTGACCCGGCGCCTATTGATGCCGGCGATCTACAATCTGTCGAAGGCCGGAAGGCTGTCGGATAATTTCGCGCTGATCGGGGTCGATCGCTCGAAGCGCACGGTCCATGCGTTTCGTGACGATCTCGCCGATGGAATACGCAAATTCGTCTCCGACACCGGTGGCAGCGAGGCGGGAAGCGGTGGCGCGTTCGACCAGAAGGCTTGGGATTTCCTCGCCAACCGCATGCATCTCGTCGATGGCGATGTGACCCAGCCCAATACCTACAATGCGCTCGGCGCCGCGCTCGACAAGGCGGCTGAAACCCATCAGACCAAGGGCAATGTGCTGTTCTATATGGCGGTCGCGAGCGCACTGTTCGCGCCGATCGTCGAAGGGCTGGCCGCGGCCGGGTTGATGGAGGAAAAGGACGGGCGCTGGCGCCGCGTCATCATCGAAAAGCCGTTCGGCACCGACCTCGGTTCGGCCAAGGCGCTGAACGCCCGCCTGCTCAAGGTCGTGACCGAGCCGCAAATCTATCGAATGGACCATTTCCTCGGGAAGGAGACGGTCCAGAACATCATGGCGTTGCGCTTCGCCAACGGCATCTTCGAGCCGCTGTGGAACCGCGACCATATCGATCATGTGCAAATCACTGTCGCCGAGACAGTTGGCGTCGAGCGTCGGGCATCCTTCTATGAAGCGACCGGGGCGATGCGCGACATGGTGCCGAACCATGTCTTTCAGCTCGTCAGCCTGACCGCGATGGAGCCGCCAAATTCCTTCGATCCCGACGCGGTGCGCACCGAAAAGACCAAGGCGCTGCAGGCTATCATGCCGTTTGGCGACGACGATCTGCGTCGCAACGCGGTGCGCGGGCAATACGCCGCCGGCACCGTGCGCGGTGAGGCGGTCGCCGCTTACCGTGATTCCGAGGGTGTCGCCCCCGACAGCATGACCGAGACCTATGTCGCGATGCGCCTCAGCATCGACAATTGGCGCTGGGCCGGCGTGCCGTTCTACCTGCGCACCGGGAAATCGATGACCCGGCGAACGAGCGAGATCGCGATCCAGTTCAAGGGCGCGCCGTTCGCGTTGTTCCGCGACACCGCGGTCGACACGATCGCGCCCAACGTCCTGTCCTTCCAGATCCAGCCGGACGAGGGCGTGTCGCTACAGTTCAGCGCCAAGAAACCGGGCCCGGAAATCCAATTGGGCGCGGTGAAGATGGATTTTCGCTACCGTGACTATTTCAGCGCCGCGCCGAGCACAGGCTACGAGACGCTGGTCTATGACTGCATGATCGGCGACCCCACGCTGTTCCAGCGTGCCGACGCGGTCGAGGCGGGGTGGAGTGTCGTCCAGCCGATCCTCGACATGTGGAAGAACGACCGCAGCGCGCCGCTCGAATTCTATCCCGCGGGCAGCGCCGGCCCCGATGGCGCCGACCAGATGCTGTGGCGCAGTGGCCGGGCCTGGCGGCCATTCGGCTGAGACGCGCGGGCATGACCCGTCCGGTCATCGTCGCACCGTCGATCCTATCAGCCGATTTTGCCCGGCTCGGCGACGAAGTGCGGGCGGTCGATCTGGCGGGGGGCGACTGGATTCACGTCGACGTGATGGACGGTCGCTTCGTGCCGAATCTAACGATCGGACCGGTCGTCGTCGCGTCCCTGCGCAAGGCGACCAAGAAGCCGCTCGACGTCCATCTGATGATGGTCGAGCCGGAGCGCTATCTCGACGATTTCGCCGAGGCCGGCGCCGACCATCTGCTCGTACATTGCGAGGCGAGCGCGACGATCCACCTGCACCGCACGCTGTCGCATATCCGCGGCCTCGGCAAGAAGCCGGGGGTCGTGCTGAACCCGGGGACGTCGCTCACTCAGATCGAATACGTGCTCGACCTTGTCGATATCGTCTTGATCATGACGGTCAATCCCGGGTTCGGCGGGCAAAAGTTCATCGCGACGATGCTGCCGAAGATCAGCGCGCTCAGGGACATCTGCGACAGGCGCGGGCTCGACATCACCATCGAGGTCGATGGCGGGTTGAGCGGCGACAATGCCTGGCAGGCGATCGACGCCGGGGCGACGGCGATCGTCGCAGGCTCGGCGGTGTTCCACGCGGCCGATTACGCCAGGGCGGTCGCCGCGATCCGCAACTCGACCGCGCCGGGACGATAGGATCGGATATGGCCAGCCGACCGCGCATCGATGTTTCCGCCGATTTCGAGGGGCTCGCGCAACGCGTTGCGCAATGGGTCACCGACCTCGCTTGCGCGACGCCGGGGCGGTTCGCGATCGCGCTGTCCGGCGGGTCGACGCCAAAGCGGCTCTACCAGCTCCTCGCCGCGACGCCGCTACGCGAGGCGGTGCCGTGGGAGCGCATGCACCTGTTCTGGGGTGACGACCGCTTCGTGCCGCGGGACGATCCGAATAGCAATTACGGCATGGCGCGCGACGCGATGATCGCGCATGTGCCAATTCCGCCCGACAATGTCCACGGCATCCCGGTCACCGGCAGCCCTGCCGACGCCGCGCGGGAATACGAGCGGGCTCTGAAATCCTATTACGGCGGCGATGCGCTCGACCCGGCGCGGCCGCTTTTCGACGTCGTGCTGCTCGGCATGGGCCCGGACGGCCATACCGCTTCGCTGTTTCCCGGCAAGCCGGCGGTGCAGGAGAACCATCGCTGGGTGGCCGAGGTCCCTGAGCCGGGACTCAATCCGCATGTTCCGCGCGTCTCGCTGACATTCCCAGCGCTCGACAGCAGCAAATCGACCGCGTTCGTGGCGGCTGGCGCCGACAAGACCGCAATGATGCGCCGCGTCCTTTCTGGGGATCGCGCATTGCCGTCCGCTCACATCGACCCGGTCGGCGAATTGATCTGGTTTGTCGATCGTGCGGCGCGCGGTGAGGCCTGAACGATGCCGGTTGATCGCGAGAAGCTGAAACAGCAGGCGGCGTTGCGCGCCGTCGAGTTTGTCGAGGACGGGATGACCGTCGGCCTGGGCACCGGCTCGACCGCCTATTTTGTGGTCGAGGGGCTTGGCGCCCGGGTGGCGAAAGGGTTGAAGATCGTCGGCATCCCGACCTCGGAACGCACGGCGACGCAGGCGCGCAGCCTCGACATCCCGCTCGCCACCTTCGCCGAGCACCCGCGCATCGACTTGACGATCGATGGGGCCGACGAGGTTGAACGCGGTTCGCTAAATCTTATCAAAGGTTTGGGAGGGGCGCTCCTGCGCGAGAAGATCGTCGCGGCGGCGAGCCGGCGGCTGATCATCGTCGTCGATCAGGAGAAGCTCGTCGACCAGCTCGGCGATCATACACCGGTACCGGTCGAGGTCGTGCAGTTCGGTTGGCAGGCCGCCGCCGCGGCGTTGTCAAAGCTTGGCGCCGAACCGGTTCTGCGCCACGCGCATGAAGATCATCCCTTCATCACTGACGGCGGCAACTACACGCTCGATTGCCGCTTCCCGCCCATCACCGACGCGAAGGAGCTCGAGCGGCAGATCATCTCGATCGTCGGCGTCGTCGATTGTGGACTCTTCATCAACCGGGCTTCCGCCGTCATCGTTGCCGCGACCGATGGCATCCACGTCATGAACGCGCCTTGAGTCGGCGAGAGCAGGGGCAGAAATTGAGCAAGATCAAGCTCGTCATCACCGATGTCGACGGCACGCTCGTCACCACCGAGAAGGCGCTCCGCCCCTCGGCGGTCGCCGCCGTGCGCAAGCTGCACGCCGCGGGGATCGGCTTTACGATCTGCAGTAGCCGTCCGCCCTTTGGCCTGACGACCATGCGCGACGCGCTGCAGATCACGCTGCCGTTCGGCGGCTATAATGGCGGCTCGATCGTCGAGCCCGACCTGACGGTGATCGAGCAGGTCTGCATCCCACCGGCGGTCGCCCGTCAGGCGGTCGATATCTTCCACGCCAACGGTGTCGATACCTGGGTCTTCGTCGGCAATGAATGGGTGATCCTCAATCGCCAGGGCGACCACGTCGACAACGAGATCCATACGATCGACGTGCCGCCCACCGTCGTCGATCATTAC
>Ga0182024_10008235_pt1 | contig 22104 bp, 17 predicted proteins | sample P32metaG_FD_120480 | JGI IMG/M metagenome (GOLD analysis project Ga0182024, IMG submission 120480) | Permafrost microbial communities from Stordalen Mire, Sweden - P3-2 metaG (Illumina Assembly) | ecosystem: Environmental > Terrestrial > Soil > Wetlands > Permafrost | place: Sweden: Stordalen...
ATGCGGCCGAGCGCGACCAACGCGTCGACGACGGCGTTGGCGTCGAGTGCGGCCGACGAGCGATAGCCGGCCATCAGCCGCGCCACGTGCGTCCGCTCGATCATGGCGCGGGCCTTGTCGCGCGTGATCGGCGGCACTGCGAAGGCCACGTCCTTGGCGAGCTCAAGGAGCACGCCGCCGCTTCCGGCCATCACGACCAGGCCCATTTCCGGATCGCGATGCACGCCGAGCACAAGCTCCAGGCCGCCGCGGATTTCCTGGCACACCAGCATGGCATCGAGCGTATCGACGCCGGCGCGCCGGACGTTATTGTCGATCCGCGCATAGGCGGTGCGCACGTCGGCGTCATTGGCAAGATGCAACGCAACCGCGCCGGCATCGGTCTTGTGCGGCAAGTTCGCCGAAACGCCCTTGAGCACCACCGGATAACCGATCTCGTTCGCGGCCTTCACCGCTGCCTCCGCTGAATCGGCGGCGATTTCGCTGGGCGCCGCTATGCCATAAGCTCGCAGCAACGCCTTCGACTCGATTTCATTGAGCGCTGGGCCACTGGACTTTGCCAACGCGCGCACCCGCGCCACCGCCGCTCTCTCCGCCGGCGTTTGTGCGATTGGCGCCGGCGCGTGCGCCAAACGTTCGAGCTCGTCGCGCCGCGCCACGCTGGCGATGGCGCGCAACGCCTTGTTGACCTCCAGCAGAAACGAGACGTGCGGCGTCTTCGCCCGCAGGGCGCGGCTGTAATCGCTCTGGCTGTGCGACACCGGGGTGATGAAGGCGATCGGCTTGGGTGCGCCGGCCGCGGCGATGGCGTCGACCGTGAGAATGTATTGCTCGGCGCGGTCCGAGCCCGGCTCGCGCGGCAGGTTTTCCTGGATCAGGATCATGTCGACGTTCGGATCGGCCTGCAGCGCCGCGATCGAGGCCTTGTAATTATCGGCGCTGCTCAGCACGCCGAAGCCGCCGTCGATCGGATTGCTGACCAGCGAACCGACGGTCAGGATGGCGTTGAGCTTGGCCGTGGTCTCGGCGGCGAGCGGGGGAAATTGCAGGCCGTTCTTCTCGGCGGCGTCGTACAACAGCCCGCGAAAAGCGCCGGACAGCGTGATGGCGCCCAGCCGCCGTCCGCCGGGCGCTCCGGTATGCACCACAAGCTCAGTGATCTCGACCGCGTCGTCCAGCGTATCGGCGCGCACCACGCCGAGTTCGCCGGCGACCGCATCGAAGGCTTCGATCGTGCCGGCGAGCGAGGCGGTGTGCGCCATCGCCGCGCTCCGGCCGCGCTCCGACGTGCCGAGTTTGAGGGCGATGATCGCCTTGCCGGCGTCGCGCGCGTGCCGGCATGCGGCCTTGAATTTCTCCAGGTCGGAGATTGCCTCGATATAGATGATGATCGCCTTCAGCTCGGGCTGATCGGCGAAGAAGGCGATGTAATCGGGGATGCTGAGTCCGGCTTCATTGCCGCTGGTGATGAGGTATTCGGCGATCATGCCGCGCTCCTCGAGCGCGGCGTTGAGGAAAATCATCATGCCGCCGCTCTGGCCGACCAGCGCCACCGGCCCCGGCCGCAGCGTCAGCGGCCGGTCTTCCGCCAGGGTGACGAAACGGCTTTTGGCGCAGACGTTGCCCATGCAATTGGGTCCCGATACGGCAAGGCCGGTCTCGGCGATCGCGGCGGCGAGCTCGCGGCCGAGCGTGGCGCCTTTCGCATCGAAGGACTCGCCGAAGCCCGCGGAAAACACCGTGGCGCTGCGGGCGCCGGCCGCGGCGCCGCGGCGCAACACGTCGGGCACGCCAGGCGCCGGCACCAGCACGACCAGATGATCGGGCGGCTCGGGCAGCGAGGCGAAGTCCGGATAGCAGCGATCGCCGCCGATCTCGGCGCGCCGTGGATTGATCAGATAGATCGGGCGCGGAAATTCATACTGCTTGAGATTGCGCAACACGCGCCATGCCCACGCCCCCGGACGGTCGCTGGCGCCGACCAGAACGGCGTTGCGCGGCTCGGTCAGCGCCGCGACTTTCTTCTTCGATGCTTCGAGGTCCACTCTTTGCTCCGCAGTCAAATCCGCGGCGCCGACGTTGGACCCGCAGAGCGGTTCAACAACGCCGTTGGCGCGGCGGCGGAAGTTGGCCGGCGGCCCATCATGCGGGCCGCACCGGCTGATGATGGCCGTGTGCCCGCGCCGGAGGAAATCCCTCGCCCAGCGGTTTGGCGTCAACAAGCACGATGGCGAGCCGGGCGTGCTTGTCGGCATGCCAGTTCAACCGGACGGGCGTTTCACCGACACCATGGAGTCCGCTATTGGTTTCGAGCACAAGCAAGAGGATGTCGACGCCGGATTCAAGATGGCCGGCCCAGCGAATGGGGCGGCGATAGGAAATGTGCAGCGGATGGAAGCGATGCCGCGTCAGTTTCAGGGCCATGTGCTGGCGCTTTTTCGTTTTTGCTTGTTGGTTTTTGCTTGGCGGATCGGCGCGTCGGAATAAAGCGATGAAAGCAGATGGCCCACGCCATTGTCAAATGCGGCCGGTGGCGCGCCGCCGGGGACGCCCGATGCGCTGGCGGACCGGCTCAATCGTGACGTCGTGGCCATCATCCAGAGCCCGGATGTCAGCGCGAAGCTGCGCAATGTTCAGATGGAACCGGTCGGCAGCACGCGCCGCGAGGCGGAAGCGTTTTTCGCCGCGGAGACGCAATACTGGGCGCAGGTAGTCAAGGAGGCCAACGCCACGCTCGAGTAATGACGATCACGCCCGCACCGCGGTCGCCATGGTGCGCCGCCCGATCAGATAGAACGCCGCGGCGATCACCGTCATGATCGCCGTCCACACCAGGCCGAACGCGGCGAGCTCGGTGCCCTGGCCGTTGGCCCAAAGGTCGAACATCGCCGCCGACACCGGCTGCGCCGAGGGCGATGCCAGGATCACCGCGAGCGACAGATCGCGCGCCGCGACGAGAAAGATGAACAGCCAGCCGGCCAGCAGCGCCGGCGTCGCCAGCGGCACCACGATGCGCCGCAACGCCGTGCGCAGCGGGCTGCCGGCGATCGCCGCGGCCTCTTCCAGTTCGGGATGAATCTGCAAGATTCCGGACGCCGCGTAGCGCATGCCGTAGGGCAGATAGCGAATGGTGAAAGCCAGAATGAAGGCCCACAGCGTGCCGTAGAGCGCGACCGGCACCGCGAGGTAGATCTGGATCATCGCAACGCCGAGCACGATGCCCGGAAAGATCAGCGGCGCGGTAGCGAGCTGATCAAGAAGCCATCCCCCGGGCCGCTTTCGCACCGCAAGCCATCCGGAGACGATGGTGATCGCCATGACGGCGGTGGCGGCGCCGGCGCTCATGGCCAGCGTCTGCCATACCAGATCCAGATAGAACGTCGAATGCAGCACGGTGCGGAAGTTATCGAGCGTGATCAGCCCAAGGCCGTGGCGGCTGAACCCTTGCGTGAACGGCATCAGCGCCAGCCAGACCAGGCCCGCGGTCGGGGTCAGCAGGATCAAGAGGAAGTTGACAAGGATGATGGCGCCGCCGAGCGGGCGCGCCGGGCCGAGATCGAACAGCCGCGAGCGAAAGCCGCGGCCGGTGACGCTGTGATAGCGCGAGGCATGGCGCGAGATGCGCGAATACAGCGCGATCAGGCCGCCCGCGAGCACCAGCAGCACGACGGAAAACGCGCTCGAATAGCCGAGGTCGGGCGGCACGTTCTCCTTCATGTCGAGATAAATATCTGTGGTCAAAACCTTCACTTTGCCGGGCAACCCGACCAGCGCCGGCACCTCGAAGGCCTCGATCGAGCGCACCACGATGAGCAAGGCCACGGCGCAGAAAGCCGGCAGCGCCAGCCGCAGCGAGATGCGGGTGACGGTGCGCATGATGCCGGCGCCGCACATGCGCGCGGCCTCCTCGTATTCGGCGTTGGCCTGCGCAAACACCGAGGACAACAGCAGGAAGGCGAGCGGCGACCACAGAAAGCCCTCGACCAGGATCATGCCCGGCATCGAGTAGACGTTGAAACGGCCAAGTCCGATCGCGGCGAGGAGTTCGTTGAGTGGCCCGTTGCGGCCGAGCAGAAACAGCCAAGCGATGACGTAGAGCACGAACGGCGTGCCGAGCGAGATGATGGCGGCGAGGTAGGCGAAGGCCTTGAACGGCGCGTTGGTGCGCTCGACCAGCCAGGCCACCAGCCCGCCGAAGCACAGCGCGATGACCATGGCGCCGAGGCTGAAGACGAGCGAATTCGCCAGGCTGCCGAAGAATTGCCGATCGGAAATCAGTCGCCGATAATACGCGAGGGTAAAATCGCCAGGACCGCCGGTCACCGTCGTGGTGTGCAGGCTGCCGTTGAGCAAGAAAATCAGCGGCGGAACGACGAGAAGGAGGAGGACGATCGCCAGCAGGGCGACCAGAAATCGGGTCGGATCTGGCGCCGTCGAAGAATAAGCCGCCGTCATGGCCGGGATTGTCCCGGCCATCCAGGTCTTTCGCCCCCGAGAGGTGGATACCCGGCACCGGGCCCGGCATGTCGCTTCTGAAGCGGGCGGTGACGCCTCATCAATCAAACAGTTCCTTTTTGACCTGCACCCAATGGTCGATGTTGGCGGACATCGTGGCCGGCGAGACGAAACTGGCGGTGAAGCCGCCGGCCTCGGGTTTCACGTCCGGTGTCTTGGCCGGCACCGCGGGCATGGCGGGCAGATATTCGGCGTCGGCGAAGGCGCGCTGGCCATCCTCGGAGAGCAGAAAATCGATCAACAGCTTGCCGGCATTCGGGTGTGGCGCGTTCTTGACCAGGCCGATGGAATGAAACGGCGCCGGGATCGGCTCGACCTTGAGCCAGGTTACCGGGGCGCCCTTTTGCGCGCTGAGCACGGCGTGGTGATTGAAGATGCTGAGCGCAACGGCATACTGGCCCAGGATCACCTGATCGAGGATGGCGCGGTTGGTGGCATCGACATTGACGATGCCCTGCTTGGCGAGTGCGCGCAGGAACGCCATGCCCCGGTCCTCGCCCATGGTCGCCAGCACCGCGCCGACATATTCGGGCGCGCCCGATGACGGTTCGGTGCTCCAGGCGATCTTGCCCTGCCATTTCGGATCGAGCAGGTCGGCCGCCGTCTTGATCTCGTCCTTGCCGACCAACTGGGTGTTGACGCCGGGCGTAAGGAAATACAGCACCAGCGCATTCCAGCGGCCGTCGGGATCGCGCAGCGCCGGTGGATATTTGCCGGCCTCGGACGGCACGAATTTCTCGACCAGCCCGGCCTTGAGCAACGGCGGCGTCGTGGCGATGCCGTCGAACACGTCGCCCTCGACCTTGCCGGCGCGCGCCTCGTTGATGATCTTGATGGCGTTCGGCCCGCTGTCGCCGCGCGCATATTTGACCGCGATGCCGGGATATTTCTTGCTGAAGGCGTCGACCAGCGGGCGCACCGCCTGGTTCACGATCAGCGAGGTGTACCAGACCACCTGGCCTTCCTGCCTGGCCGCGGCGTACAGCGCGTCATCGGCGGCGCGCACAGCGTTGCAATTCAACAGAGAGATTGCAACGAAAGAGCAGCAAGCAGCGGCGCGAACAGCTCCGGTCATTGCGGATACCAGCTCGGTTTGCGTTTCTCCTTGAAGCTGGCGATGCCTTCCAGGGCTTCAGCTGAGCGCGGCGAGCCGTGCGAGGCGCCGTGGGCGAGAATGTCCGCGACGGACGGCATCACGGAGTGCTCGAGTCCGGCCTTGACGGCACGCTGCGCCTGCGGGGCGCCCTGCAGCAGCGCATCGGCAATTTCGCCGAGCTTTTCGTCAAGCTTGGCGGCGCTCACGACCTCATGGACGAGCCCGATGCGCAAAGCCTCGGCGGCGCCAAAGCGCTCGCCGGACAGGCCATAACGGCGCAGGCTGCGGTGACCCATGGCGCGGACCAGAAACGGCGCGACGCCGAGCGGCGGCATGCCGATCCGCACTTCCGGGACGGAAAAAAACGCGCTGTCGGCCGCGAGCACGACGTCGCAGCATGCCGCGATCGCCGCACCGCCGCCTATTGCCGCACCGTGCACCGCCGCGATGGTCGGCTTCGGCAGCCGGTCGAGCGCCGCGAGCATGTCGACGATCGAGGTCCTTGCCGACTCCGCTGCCGCGGCCCGCGCCACCAGATCGGCGCCGGCGCAAAAATGCCTGCCGCGCCCGCGCAGCACGACGACGCGGGTGCGATCGTCGGCGGCCCGCGCGGCGAATTGCTCCGCCAGTTCATCGAGTGTCGCCTGATCGAGGGCGTTGGATCGCTCCGGGCGATTGAGCGTGATCGTCGCCACGCCGCGCGCCGAGACGTCGAGTTCAACACTGTTGCTCATCGGAACAAATCCTGGGTGACCTTCTGCCACTTCGGCAATTCGCGGTGGATCAATTCAGGCCGCAAAAAATTGGCTTGAAAGGCGCCGTCGTTCGGCCGCAGGCCGGCGACCAGCGCCGGCACGCTCGGCAGCGCCGGCAGATAGTCGTTGTGTTGAAAGACCTTCTGGCCGTCCTCGGACAGCAGGAATTCCAGCAGCAGCTGCGCGGCATGCGGATGCGGGGCGCCCTTGAGCAGGCCCACGGCGTCGAGCGCGACCGGCGTCGGCTCAAGCTTGAGCCAATCGGTCGGGGCGCCCTTGTGGGCGCTGATCACGGTATGATTGTTGAGCGCCATCAAGTTGATCCAATATTCGCCGGCGATCACCTGATCGAGCACGGCGCGCGACGAGGCGTCGACATTGACGACCTGCTGCTTGGCGAGCGCGCGCAGATAGTCCATGCCGTTGCCTGCGCCCATCGTGGTAAGGATATTGCCGACGAAGCCGAAGGCGCCAATGACGGAACTGCCGTTCCACGCCATCTTGCCCTTGAGTGCCGGATCGAGCAGTTCGGCGAACGACTTCGGCGCCTTGTCCTTGGGGATGAGCTCGGTGTTGATGCCCGGCGTGAAGACATACATGATCTCGGCGATCCAAAAGCCGTCCTTGGCTTTCAGTTCCGCCGGATAGTCGGCTGCGTTCGGCACGGTGAACGGCGCCAGCACGCCAGCTTCCTGCAGCGGCAGCATGTTGTCGAGACCATCGAAAATGTCGGCTTGCACCCGGCCGGCCTGCGCCTCCGCCAGAATCTTCACCGAGGTCGCGAGATCGTCGGCGCGGGTGTATTGCAGGGTCACGCCGGGATACTTTTTCTCGAATGCGTCTTTGAGCGGGCGGACGATCTGGTTGACGATGAGCGTCGTGTACCAGACAACCTGGCCCTCTTTCCTGGCCGCCTCGATCAGCGCCGGATCGGCCGCCGCCGCGCCGTCCGTTGCAAACGACGCAATCGTTGCTGCGAGGAGCGACGCGACCAGGCTATCCAGCCGGGCCCTCCGTTGATGCCTCCTGCGCAGGCGAGGCAGCGACAAAGGGTGAGGCACTCTTTCGCGGCGCGCACGGCGGACAACGCCCGCAATGCGCATCACGCCGGCGCCTTCATGTCCTCGGGCGTCGGGATGTATTTTTCCATCTTCGGGGTGGCGCCGTTCTTGCGCACGTCGTCGAGCCAGATGCGGTGGATGCGCGGGTCCTGATCCTCGTATTCGATCTGATCGCCGCCGTCCTTGACGCTTTTCGACACCGCCGGCAAATCGTCGCCGCCGGCGCCGAGAAGCGAAATCCGGTTCGCCAGCGTCGTCGGATAGCGCAAGCCGCCGACGGCCGTGGCGAGATAACGTGCCGGCTGCGGGCCGGTATTGAAGTGCTGATGGAACTGGCGGTCGGCCGGCACCAGAACCATGCCGTGCTTCCAGTCGATGCGGCGAAAATCCTTGTCGTGCTCATGCCACAGCAGCGAGTAACCTTGCCCGATCACGCACATCACATGGAAGCTCGGTCCGTGCCGGTGGCCCTTCTTGTAGGTGCCGACCGGCATTTCCGAGATATGCGCGTGCATGGTGCCGTCGGCCAGCACGAACATGATGTTGGTGCCGCCGCCGCCGCGATCGCCCCAGGCGCGCAGCTCGATGGCGGTGAGGTCGGGCACGAAATTCGTCTCCCACATGTGATTGCCGGGGCGCACGGTGATCATGTCGCCCTCGCCGGCGAAGTACCCCTTCTTGCCGGCGCGCTCGGTGAAGTCGAAATCGCTGCCGAACACAAAGGCTTCATTGTGGAACACATTCATCATCATCGGCAGGTTGGTGGTCGAGATGATGAGCGCACGCTCGGTGCCGCTGGCGTTGAAGTGCCGGTGCCTGGCATTGAGCGGGATGGCGAACAGGCTTTTCTCGCCCCACTCGAAGCTGCGCTTCGAGCCGTCGGCGAATTCGAGCTGGGTCGAGCCGTGGCCTTCGAGCACGTAGACGACCTCTTCGTAGAGGTGCCGCTGCGGCGCCGTCGATTGGCCCGGCGCGATGTCGAGGAGGAACATGTTGGCAAAGTCGCCGCGGCCCTTCAGGTGCACCGCCGCGCCCTTGACGCCGTAGCGCGGCCACGGCGCGGTTTCGACGCCGAACAGATAGACGCCGTAATCCTCGGTGACGGGGATGCCCTCGGTCTTGAGCCAGTCAAGATAGGGGTCGATGCCGTAGCGCGGCTGCGCCGGCGTTTCGCGAATGTTCATGGGGTTCCTCCGACGTCTCTTTCCTGGCGCGGAGATTACACCGGCCGCCGCGCCGGAGCTATGCGAAGAGCAATGACTTGATCACCACCGGCACGACGCCGGGCGGGGCGATCAGTTCGCCGACATCGACATAATCGAGCTCCTGCAACTCCATGCCGTCGATCGAGACCAGTTTCCCCGGCCAGTTGAGTTCGCGATGCATGAGCCGGCCGAAGGTTTTGCCGATATCGCCGTCGATCATCAGCAGCAGGAGGTTGATCCGGCCGGCAAACGGCAACATCGCCCGCACGATGGCATCGCCGGCGGCCTTGAGGCGGGAATGCTCGGGATCGCCGTGCCAGGCGAAGGCGATCGCCATGCGGCCGTCGCGGTCGAGATCAATTTCCTCGAGCCCGGCGCGCAACACGTCGGCGATCCGCTCCGGAGCAATCTCGCCGCCGGCGTCCAACGCGATCCGCACCACCGGAACGTTGTGCACCGGCAGCACATAAGGATCCGGCAGATAGATGGTCTTGCCGCTGACCTGGACGGTGAACTGGGAGGCGCCGATCACAGTGGCGCGGATGCGTTGGCCGGGATCGATCAGCGGCAGCCCGCCCCGCCGGCTCAATTCGCCCGCCAGCGCCGTAGCGAGGGGCTTGGCGATATCGCCGAATTCCGCCGCCTCATGACCGAAGATGTACTCGGCGACGCCGCCGGAGACGGTCAGCGCGGCCGGCTTCGTCGTGTGCGGCAGCGGCTCGGTGAGCAAAAGCGATTGGCCGAGGCGATCGAGCGGCGCGCCCGTGATCACATCGGCGGCAACGATCGCGAGCCGCTGCACGATGCGGCGGCGAACCGATTCATCAGCCAGCGCCTGCGGCGAGATCGCTATCGCCAAATCGTCGGCCACCAGTTGCGCCGAATGATCGATCCGGGTCCAGGCGCCGTCGGCGTCGGTCGCGATCAGCCGGCCGCCGACCGCGAAGGCGCCCAGACCGAGGATGACGCCGCGGTCGATCAGAGCGAGCTTTGTCGTGCCGCCGCCGATATCGATGTGAAGCAAAGCCGTATCGCGCGACCTCGACAGCGCCACTGCGCCCGAGCCGTGGGCGGCGAGCCGAGCTTCGAGCTTATGGCCGGCGGTGGCGCAGACGAATTTGCCGGCCTCCTCGGCAAACAGCTCGTCGATGGCGCGGGCGTTGGTGCGCTTGATCGCCTCGCCGGTCAGGATGACGGCGCCGGAATCGATCTCGTCCTTGGCGAGGCCGGCGTCGCCATAACAGCGGCCGATGAATGTTGCCAGCGCCGGCGCGTCGATGGTGCCGTCGGGCAGAAACGGCGTCAGCAGGATCGGCGAGCGCCATACGATCTCGCGGCCGACCACGACGAAGCGGCTCGACAGCCCTTGCTGCTGCCGCTGCAGCGCGACCTTGGCGAACAACAGGTGCGCCGTCGAGCTGCCGATGTCGATGCCAACCGTCTTGAACGTGATGTTGTCCTGATCCCAGATCGTGCGCGCGATCGCCGCGCGCTCGGCCGCGGTCTCGACATGCTCGTGATCGAAATCGGTTTCGTGCATTTGCGAGGTGGGAAAATTGCAGCGGTGCTGGCGTCAGTGGCGGCGCGGATCGGGCAGTTGCTCGTCCGGCTTGCCGCCGCGCAGCCGCATATAGGGCCACGGCGATGACAGCGTGTCGACGCGCGCTTCGATGAGGAGCGGCATCGTGCCGAGCGAGCGTTTGAGCACTTTTTCCAGGTCTTCCGGCGTATCGGCGCGCGCATAGCCGACATCGAAGGCGGCCGCCAGCCGGTCGAAATGCGGATTGTGCAGATCCGCGCCGAGCGAGCCGCCGAACTGATCCTCCTGCAAGCGCTTCACATTGCCGAAATAGCCGTCGTTGAACACCACCACCGCGGGCTTCAGACCGTATTTGCCGACGGTCGCCAGCTACGCCAGCGCCCAGCCGAAGCCGCCGTCGCCGGTGATGCACAGCACCGCGCGGTCCGGATTGCCGTAAGCCGCGCCGAGCGCGGTCGGAAAGCCGTAGCCCAGCGTGCCCTGATAGCCGGGCGTGATGTAAGTGCCGGGGGCATAGACCGGATAGGCGGAGCGCGTGAGATAGCCGACCTGGGTCAATTCGTTGACAAAGATTCCATCGTCTGGATTGGCGGCGCGCAGCGCGCCAATCCAGCCCATCAGATCGGGCAGGTCGCGGCGCAACAGCGCGTCGGCCCAGGTCCGTACCTTCGCGAGATCGAGGTCGCAGGATTGCGGTGCGGGCGGCAATGCCGCGGCGAGCGCTGCCATGCCGAGGCCGGCATCGGCCTCGATGGCGATGTCGGCGCGGCGCGGCGGCGTCCAGGCCTGCGCATCGACATTGACCCAGATGTATTTCAGATTCTCGCCGCTCCATGACGGCAGGCCCAACGTCGTATCGGCAAAGCGGCTGCCGACGATCAGCGCCACGTCGGCGTGGGCGAACACCGCGCGTCCCGCCAGCGCGGTGAGCGCCAGCGGATGATGATCCGACAGCGCGCCGCGGCCGTTCTCGCTCAGCACCACGGGCGCCTGTAGTTTTTCGGCGAGCGCGGCAAGCGCCGCCGAGGCCCGCGCCGCCAGCACGCCGCCGCCGGCGTAAATGACCGGCAGCCTGGCGCCAGCCAGCATTTCCGCCGCCCGCTCGATCAACGTCGTGTCGGGCCGCACGCGGCCGTCCTCCGCCGGATTGGGCTGGATCAGATCGATGTCGTCGGCGGCGGAAAGGAGATCGACGGAAATCTCGACGCCGACCGGTTGCGGCCGGCCGGAGCGCAGCTGCCAGACCGCTTCGCGCACCAGGCCGGGAATGTCCTTCGGTGAGCGCGCCTGGGCGTGCCATTTGGTCACCGCGCCGAGAATTTCCGATTGATTGCGCACTTCGTGGAGAAGGCCCCAGCCCTTGCCGTGCGCCGACGAGTGGATGTTGCCGACGATCGCCAGCACTTGCGAATTGCAGGCGTAAGCCGTGGCGAGGCCCGCCATGGCATTGAGCAGGCCGGGCCCTGGCACGACCATGCAGGTGCCGATCTTGCCGGTGGTGCGGGCGTAGCCGTCGGCCATATAGGCCGTGCTCTGCTCGTGGCGCGGCACCACGTAGCGGATCTGGTTGCCGACTTGGCGCAGGCCGTCGACCGCCCAGTCGAGCTGAACGCCGGGAATGCCGAACACATCCGTAATGCCCTCGAGCACGAGCTGGCGTGCGAGAGCCTGACCGCCGGTGAGACGCATGACCGGCATGTCCTACTCGCAGCACGAATGACGTACAATGCAGGAATCGACATTGCAGCCGAGCAGGCGGCCCGGCGCCTTGCCAGTAAACGGAGTGACGGAGTCGTTGGCGATGACTCATTCAAACCCGATCCTCATCGTCGGCGGTGGCCTTGGCGGACTCACCACCGCGTTGGCCTTGGCGCAGCGCGGCCGCGCGTCGCGCGTGCTCGAAGGTGCGGTGGAGTTTGGCGCCATCGGCTACGGCATTCAGTTCGGCCCCAACGTCTTTCACGTCTTCGCGCGCCTCGGCTTGATGGATCAGGTCCTTGCGGTGGCGGATTCACCGGTCGCCGTACTGATGCGGGACGCGCTCGACGGCAAGGAACTGGTGCGGATTCCGACCGGCGACTCGTTTCGCGCGCGCTTCAGATATCCGTACATCATCGTGCATCGCATCGATCTGCATAACGTATTGCTCGATGCCTGCCGGCAGAACCCTGCCATCGAGCTTGTCGCCGATGCGATGGCGATCGGCTTCGAGGATCGCGGCGACGGCGTTGCGGTGACGACGGCGGACGGCCGCACGTTTTCCGGCGCGGCCGTTGTCGCGGCGGATGGCATTCGCTCGCTGTTCCGGCAGAGACTCATCGGCGACGGCGAACGTGCCGTCGGCTACGCGGCGCTTCGGACCATCGTACCGATGGCCGAGGTCAAGGCCGATGTGTCGCGCGACAGTGTCGTGCTGTGGGGCGGACCGGGCTGTCATATCGTCCACTATCCGCTGCGCCACGGCAGCGAGTTCAACATCGTTGCGGTATTCCGCACCTCGACCTACGCCGAAAAAAGTGATGCCGCGTCCTGCCGCGCCGAGCTTGAAGAGACCTACGGCCATGCCCATCCGGCGATGCGCGCGCTGATCGCCATGATGGACCTGCGCTGGCGACGCTCGGTCGGCGACCGCGACCCGGTGCGGCATTGGCACAAGGGCCGCGTCGCGCTCCTTGGCGATGCCGCCCACGCGCCGCTGCAATCGCTGGCACAGGGCGCCGGCATGGCGATCGAGGACGGCCTCTGCCTCGGCGAGGCGATCCATGGCGCGGACGGCGATTACCATGCCGCGTTTAAACGGTTTGAGGCCGCCCGGCTCGTTCGGACGGCGCGGGTGCAGCTCGAATCCCGGGCGCTGTGGCACCTCTACCATTGCGACGGCATCGACCGGGAGGTGCGCAACGCCACCGTGGCCGGCTGGGACGAGGCGCATATGTATGATTGCCTATCCTGGCTCTATGACGGTGCCCCGGTTGCTTCAGCCGGGCGCTGAAACTCTCGACCTTTCCACAATTGTCGATTCTATTGAGCGGCGACGCGAATCAGCGAGCGCGGCTGAGGGCCAAAACCTGAGCATGAGCAAGCATGTCGCCGTACTGATGGGCGGCTGGTCGGCCGAGCGGGACGTCTCGCTGCGCTCGGGCAAGGCTTGCGCGGATGCGCTATCCCGTCTCGGCTATCGCGTTACGCCGCTCGACGTTACCCCCGACGTGGCCGCCGCGCTGAAGGCCGCCAGCCCCGACATCGCGCTCAATGTGCTCCACGGCCGGCCCGGCGAAGACGGCACGCTGCAAGGCCTCCTCGAGATTCTCGGCATCCCCTATAGCCATTCCGGGGTGCTGGCGTCGGCGCTCGCCATGCAGAAGGACTACGCCAAGCTGGCGTTCCGCGCCGCGGGCGTGCTGGTCGCTGAACATGTCGTGGCATCGCGCCTGGAAGCGGCAAAGCGCCATCTCTTGGCGCCGCCCTACGTGATCAAGCCGGTCGCGGAGGGCTCCAGCGTCGGCGTCTTCATCGTCACGGCGGACCATCCGCATCCGCCGCAGGAGCTTTATCGCGACGATTGGCCGTTCGGCGACAAGGTGATGATCGAGCGCTACATCCCCGGCAAGGAGCTGACCTGCGCAGTGCTGGGCGATCGTGCGCTCGATGTCATCGAGATCGTCCCGACGACGCGATTCTACGATTACGAGGCAAAATACGCCGCGGGCGGTTCCAAGCACGTGTTGCCGGCGCAAATTTTACCAAATGTTTACCAGGAAGTCCGCAGATTGAGCTTGGCTGCCCATGACGCGCTTGGCTGCCGCGGCGTGAGCCGCGCGGACTTTCGCTTCGACGATCGGGGAACGGGAGAGCTGGTCTGTCTTGAGGTCAATACGCAACCGGGCATGACCGAGACCTCGCTCGTGCCTGAGCTGGCCGCATATGCGGGCATCACGTTCGATGAGCTGGTGCAATGGATGGTGGAGGACGCCTCGACCAACCGCTGACGCGGTCGGGGCCATCAGGGGTAGGGGAAGCCGGCGCGGCGCATGACGCGCCGAGCCGTCCGCGCGTCGGCGCGTCGCGCCGCCGTCGCCGTTTGTTTCGGCCGGTATGGTCGAGTGCCCATCTGGGCCTCGCCGCCCGCTGGCGGCCGCGATTCATGCGTTTCCCAATGCCCCGCGGCATCGGCATCGCCGGATCGGTCGTGCTGCTGGCCGGTGCGCTCAGCTATGGCGTGGTCAAGGGGCAGCACATTCCCGACGTCCTCAGCTGGCTCAAGGACGCCCGCGATACCGTGGCGAATTCGCTTGGCTTCCGCATCGTCGCGATTTCGCTGGCCGGCTCGAGGGAAATCAGCCGCGAGGAAATTCTCACCACGGCCGGGGTCACCGGCCGCGCTTCGCTGTTGTTTCTCGATGCCGACATGGCGCGGACGCGGTTGATGGCGAATCCCTGGATCGCCGACGCGGCCGTGCTCAAGCTTTATCCGGATCGCCTGCAGATCACGATCACCGAACGTCAGGCCTTTGCGCTGTGGCAGAAGGACGGACGTATCAGCGTCATCGCCGCCGACGGTACCGTGCTCGAACCGTACGTCGAGGGCCGCTATGTCGGCTTGCCGCTGGTGGTCGGGCAAGGCGCGGAACACGAGGCCAGGGGTTTCCTCGCCGTCATCGACCGCTATCCCGATATTCGCGGCGCCGTGCGCGCGTCGATCCTGGTGGCGGAGCGGCGCTGGAGCTTGAAGCTCGCCAACGGCATCGACGTGCGGCTTCCGGAAGGCGACGTGGCGGCGGCGCTCGACCGGCTGGTCGCGCTCGACCGCGACAAGAAGCTGTTGTCGCGCGACATCGCCCTCGTCGATCTGCGGCTGCCCGATCGCGTCACCGTGCGTTTGTCCGATGCCGCCGCGCAGGCCCGCGACGAGGCGCTGCAAGCCAACAAAAAGAAGAAAAAGGGCGGCGACGCATGAACGCCCTCCACTACGGCCTGACCCCCAAGATGAAGCCGATCTCGCCGCGGCGGAGCGCGCTGGTCGCCGCGCTCGATATCGGCTCGAGCAAGGTCGCCTGCCTGATCGCGCGGTTGCGGCCCCATGGACCGCAGCAGGTCCTGACCCGGCGGAGCCACGCCATCGAAGTGGTCGGTTTGGGCCACACCGAAGCGCGCGGCATGAAGTCTGGCGGCGTCATCAATCTCGCCCAGGCCGAGGAGGCCATCCGGCAAGCGGTCGATATCGCCGAGCGCATGGCGGCGGTCGAAATCGATTCGGTCGTGCTGTCGATCTCGTCCGGCCGTCTCGCCGGCGAATTGTTCGCCGCCGACGTCGAAATCGTCGGTTCGGGCGTCTCCGACGGCGACATTGCGCGCGTGCTGGCGGCCGGCGGCCGGCATTCGCAGCGCGACGGCCGCGCCGTGCTGCATTCGCTGCCGGTCGGTTATTCGATCGACGGTGCCGAGGGCATCCGCGATCCGCGCGGCATGGTCGGCGGGCGGTTCGGCGTCGACATGCATATCGCGACGACCGACATCGCGGCGGCGCGCAATCTGATGCTGGCGGTCGAGCGCTGTCATCTTGCGGTGGAAGCCATGGTCGCGAGCCCTTATGTGGCCGGACTGTCGGTTCTCGCCGATGACGAGGCCGATCTCGGTGCCGCCGTCATCGACATGGGCGCCGGCACCACCACCATGGCGGTGTTCGAGCGCGGCCGGTTCGTCCACGTCGACGGTTTCGCGCTCGGCGGCCACCACGTCACCCTCGATATCGCCCGCGGCTTGACGGCGCGCGTCGCCGACGCCGAGCGAATCAAGACGCTCTATGGCAGTGTGCTGTCCGGTGCATCGGACGAGCGCGACATGATCACGGTGCCACCCATCAGCGACGAGGAGCGCGAATCCGCGCAATTCGTCTCCCGCGCCACGCTGGTGCAGATCGTCAAGCCGCGTGTCGAGGAAATCCTGGAAATGGTGCGCGACCGACTCGCAGCCTCCGCTTTCGCGGCCGAGTCGCGCGGCCGCGTGATCCTCACCGGCGGCGCCAGCCAATTGACCGGATTGCCGGATCTCGCCGCCCGCATCCTTGGCCGGCCGGTTCGAATCGGCCGCCCGCTCGGCATCGCCGGGCTGTCTGACGCGGCCAAAGGCGCGGCCTTCGCGGTCGCCGCCGGTCTCTTGGTCTATCCGCAGGCCGCGCATCTCGAACATTTCGAACCACGCCGGAAACGGCATCTGCGGACGGGTACGGGCGGCTATTTCGCCCAAGTCGGACGATGGCTTCGCGAGAGTTTCTGATGGCCCCCAGGAGCGCAGCCACACCATCACAGCGGCCAATGGCGGACCGGCCGGGGCTGGGCGTTGGAAGCGCCGGCGCAAGGAAGAAGAGGCAATCATGACCATCAATCTGAACATTCCCGATATCCGTGAGCTCAAACCGCGTATCACCGTGTTCGGGGTCGGCGGCGCGGGCGGCAACGCGGTCAACAACATGATCAGCGCCGGCCTGCAGGGCGTCGATTTCGTCGTCGCCAACACCGACGCCCAGGCGCTCACCATGTCGAAGGCCGAGCGCATCGTTCAGATGGGAGTGCAGGTCACCGAAGGCCTCGGCGCCGGCTCCCAGCCCGACGTCGGTCGCGCCGCCGCCGAAGAGGTGCTCGACGAAATACGCGATCATCTCTCCGGCTCGCACATGGTGTTCGTCACCGCCGGCATGGGCGGCGGCACCGGCACCGGTGCCGCTCCGGTCATCGCCAAAGTGGCGCGCGATCTCGGCATCCTCACCGTCGGCGTGGTCACCAAACCGTTCCACTTCGAAGGCCAGCGCCGCATGCGCATCGCCGACGGCGGCATCACCGAACTGCAGAAGAGCGTCGATACGCTGCTGATCATCCCGAATCAGAACCTGTTCCGTGTGGCCAACGAGAAGACGACCTTCGCCGACGCCTTCGCCATGGCCGATCAGGTGCTCTATTCCGGCGTCGCCTGCATCACCGATCTGATGGTCAAGGAAGGCCTGATCAATCTCGACTTCGCCGACGTCCGCGCCGTGATGCGCGAGATGGGCAAGGCGATGATGGGCACCGGCGAGGCCGAGGGCGAGAAGCGCGCACTCGCCGCCGCCGAGGCGGCGATCTCCAATCCGCTGATCGACGACGCGTCGATGAAGGGCGCCAAAGGCTTGCTGATCTCCATCACCGGCGGCCGCGACCTCAAGCTCTACGAGGTCGATGAAGCGGCAACGCGCATCCGCGAGGAAGTCGATCAGGACGCCAATATCATCGTCGGCGCGACCTTCGACGAGGGTCTCGACGGCATCATCCGCGTCTCCGTGGTTGCGACGGGTATCGATCGGGCGAACATCAAACAGCCGCCGCTGCCGCAATCGGAAAAGCAGATCGCCGACATCGTGCAGGGGCTGCGCGCCGAGAAGCCGCGCGTTCCCGAGCGTCCCGCACAAACCGAACCGGCACAGCCGGCGCAGTTGGTCCGGCCAGCCGCGGCTGCGCCGCCGGCCGCACCGCCGGGGCCGCCAGCTTCCGTCAACGCCTCGATCGCTTCGGTGGCAAAGGCGGCCATCGCGGCCGCAATCCTGCCCCAGGGCGGCGCCGGCGAAGACGTGCAGATTCGTCCGCTCGCGCCTAAGCCCTCGCTGTTCATCGACCCCGCCGCGGTCGAGCCGGAGAAGCGCGAGCCGGAAGCGTTCATTCCGCCATCGCCGGAACGGCCTGCGCGGGTGCCACGCATGCCCCGAATCGATGAGTTGCCGATCCCGGCGCAGAACGAGATTCGTGCCCGTCGTGGCGAACTCGTCCAGGAAGACCATCCGGAGAAGCAGCGCCTGACCCTGCTGCAGCGGCTCGGCCTGGGTCGTCGGGAACAGGAGGAAGAGCCGGCGGCAGAGTCAAATCCGCGCCATTCGACGCCGAACGCGCCGCCGCCCGAGCGGCTCGCCGGCCGTCCGATACCACGTCCGCCGGAGCCGCGACCGGAGCCGGTATCCGAGTACGCCAAGCGCCCCGCGCCCCAAGGGCTGGACCAGCACGGCCGCCAGACGGCTGTGCATAACTCGCAAAACCTGAACCAAGAGGACCAGCTCGACATCCCGGCATTCTTGCGGCGCCAGGCGAACTAAGACCGGGCCCGCAGCGATTTCGCCGACCGTGCCGGGGCGCGCCAAGACGCGCTCAGGCGCGGCTTGACGATTCGTCCAGTGGATTTGTAAGCCTTTGAGAAAGATGACGATATTGCGACAATTATGACAAAGTCCGCAACGCCTCGCTCCGGCCATGCCTGACGCAAATTTGGCGCCGCCCCGGCCTCGATCCCGCCACCGATTTTGCGGCGTCTTACGGACGAGACTGCGGCCGGAAGGTGGTAACAGTCGGTAAGAAAGCGTGAGTTGGCCTGCGGCCGGCTCGTCGTTAAACTTTAGGCTGCTGGTGGGGATTGTCGGGGGGTTGAATTCGGTCGGTCTGAGCGGACCCCGTGGTCAACCTGCATCCCTGCACGGTGGGGTGGGTAACGACTGCCCGTGTCTTCCTTGCGCGGGCAACGTGGCCATAGTTGTGGGACGACCGCATGATGCGGGGCATGCTAGCTGGCAGTCAAACGACGGTGCGTCAGCACGCGAGCGTTTGCGGCATCGGCGTGCATTCCGGTTCACCCGTCACCCTGACGCTGCATCCCGCCGAGGCCAATGCCGGCATAGTATTCCTGCGCAGCGGAATCGATGGTCGTCGCGACCGTGAAATCGTCGCCGACTTTCGCTCCGTGACCGCGACTGAATTCGCAACTGTGCTGGGCGATCACGACGGCCCGGCGATCTCGACCACCGAACACGTGTTGGCGGCACTGCACGGCCTTGGCGTCGACAACGCAATGGTCGAGGTCGACGGCCCCGAAGTTCCCATCATGGACGGCAGCGCGGAAGCGTTTGTCGCCGCCGTCAAACAAGCCGATATCGTGACGCTGCCGGCGCCGCGGCGCTACATCAAGGTGCTGAAAGCCGTTCGGGTCGGCAAGGACGGCAGCTACGGCGAGCTTCGGCCGCATCCGCGCGGCTTGCGTATCGAGACGGAAATCGAATTCGATCACCCGCTGATCGGGCGGCAGAGCTTTGCGGCCGACGTCGATCCGGCGGTATTCCACCGCGAACTGGCGCGGGCGCGTACGTTCGGCTTCATGCGCGACGTGGCGAGATTGTGGGGCGCGGGCTACGCGCTCGGCGCCTCGTTTGAGAACACCATCGTGATTGCCGAAAATCGCGTCCTCAATCCGGAGGGCGTGCGCTTTCCCGATGAATTCGTCCGCCACAAGGCGGTCGATGCGATCGGCGACCTGGCGCTTGCCGGGGCGCCGTTGATCGGCGCCTACCGTTCGGTGCGCGGCGGCCACAAGCTCAATCATGCGGTGGTGACGGCTTTGATGGCCGATCGTAGCGCCTGGACCTATGTGGAACTGCCCGAGGCTACCCGTCGCGCCCGTGGCCATGCCGATCTTGCCGGCGGTTTTGCGACTCCGGCCTATGGGCCGGATGTCTCCTGATTTGCCTTAACTTTTTCGCCTTAATCCCGGCCGAATGCCGGCCATAAGTGCGATCCGGCCATAAGTGCTGTATGGTCATGCGGCTGCGGCAACCTACGGCGCACGCGACTCGGCATGTAATGGCGTGGCATGGGCGCGTTGGCGGGCGGATCGATCGGACGGGGACGGTTATCAAGCTCATGATGGTGCGGTTACCAGGATCGGGCAGGTCCGGTCGGAGCGTGCGCGTGCTGGCGGGTTATTTCGCCCTGACGCTCGTCCTCGCGCCGCTTGTCGGATGCAGCATATTCGACAAGGGCGACAAGGATTACATCCCCGACGATCCGGCCGACAAGGTCTACAATGAGGGGCTGTTCCTGCTGAACGACAAGCAGGACTACGCCCAGGCGGCGAAAAAATTCGATCAGGTGGACCGCGAGAATCCGTATTCGGATTGGGCGCGCAAGGCGCTCTTGATGTCGGCCTACGCCTATTATCAGGCCAACGAATACACCGACTGCATCAACTCGGCCGAGCGCTACGTGACGCTCCATCCCGGCAGCCCCGACGCGGCTTACGCGCAATATCTGATCGGCTCCTCCTATTACGATCAGATTCTCGACGTCAGCCGCGATCAGGGGCGCGCCGACAAAGCCATCACCGCGCTCGAAGAGGTGGTGCGAAAATATCCGGATTCCGAATACGCCACCGCCGCCAAGAAGAAGATGGACATGGCGCGCGACCAGCTTGCCGGCAAGGAGATGGAGATCGGCCGCTTCTACATGGACAAGCGCGACTTCATCGGCGCCATCAACCGGTTCAAGGTGGTGGTGACGCAATACCAGACTACGCGCCACGTCGAAGAAGCGCTGGAGCGGCTCACCGAAGCCTATCTGTCGCTCGGCATCCTCGACGAAGCGCAGACCGCAGCCGCCGTGCTCGGTCACAATTTTCCGGACAGCACCTGGTACAAGGACGCCTACAGACTCGTGAAGAACGCCGGCGGCGAACCGACCGCCGAGAATAAGGAATCGTGGATCAGCAAGTCGTTCAAGAAGGTGCTGGGTTAGCGGATGACCGACGACAGAGGACGCACGACAGAATAAGGAATCACGAATATTATCGGTCCTCCATCGTCTGTCCTCTGCCGTCTGACCTCTGTCGTCTGACCCTCGTCATCCGATGCTGGCCCGCCTGTCCATCCGCGACATCATCCTGATCGATCGCCTCGACATCGATTTCGGGTCGGGCCTTGCCGCGCTTACGGGCGAGACCGGCGCCGGCAAATCGATCCTGCTGGACGCTTTCGCGCTGGCGCTCGGCGCGCGCGGCGAGGCGGCGCTGGTGCGCGAGGGCGCCGAGCAGGGCCAAGTGATCGCGGCGTTCGATCTCGCCAAGGACCATCCGGGACGCCTTCTACTTGCCGAAAACGATCTCGGCGGCGACGACGAACTGATCGTGCGGCGGGTGCAATTCGCCGACGGCCGCACCCGGGCCTTCGTCAACGACCAGCCGGTCAGCGTCCAGGTCTTGCGCGCGCTGGGCGCCGCCCTGGTGGAAATCCACGGCCAGCACGACGAACGCGCCTTCGTCGACGCGGCGACCCATCGGACGCTGCTCGATGCCTACGGCGGTATCGCCGACGATGCCGCCGCGGTGGCGCGGTTGTGGGAGGAGCGGCGCGCCCGCGAGGCCGCCGTCGCGGCCCACCGCGCCGAGGTGGAACGCGCCAATCGCGAGGCCGAATGGCTTCGTCACGCCGTGGAAGAACTCGGCCGTCTCGGGCCTGCAGCCGGCGAGGAGACGGCGCTCGCCGAGCAGCGCGCTGTCATGATGCAGGCCGAAAAGGTCGCCGAGGATTTGCGCGCCACCCATGACAGCGTCACCGGCCCGCAATCCGCCGTGCCGCCGCTGTCGAGCGCCGTGCGTCGCCTGGAGCGCCGCGCCGCGCAAGCGCCGGCCTTGGTCGAGCCGGTGGTGAAGGCGATCGATGCCGCCCTGACCGCGCTCGACGAGGCGCGCGTTCATCTCGAACAGGCGCTGCGCATGGCGGACTACGATCCGCAGGAACTCGAGCGCATCGAGGAACGCCTGTTCGCACTGCGCGCCGGCGGCCGCAAATACAATGCGCCAGTCGACGAGCTTGCCGCGCTCGGCCGCCGCTATGCGGCCGACCTGGCGCTGATCGACGCCGGCGCGGAGCGTCTCATCGCGCTGGAAGGCGAGGCCCAAGCCGCCATGGCGCGCTACCGCGCGGCGGCGCAGGCGTTGTCGGCTTCGCGCCGCCGCGCCGCGTTGGCGCTCGACAAGGCGGTCAATGCCGAACTCAAGCCGCTCAAGCTCGAACGCGCCCGATTCTCCACCGAGATCGAGAGCGAGGGCGAAGGCCCCAACGGGCTCGACCGCATCGAGTTCTGGGTGCGCA
>Ga0182024_10008236_pt1 | contig 22100 bp, 14 predicted proteins | sample P32metaG_FD_120480 | JGI IMG/M metagenome (GOLD analysis project Ga0182024, IMG submission 120480) | Permafrost microbial communities from Stordalen Mire, Sweden - P3-2 metaG (Illumina Assembly) | ecosystem: Environmental > Terrestrial > Soil > Wetlands > Permafrost | place: Sweden: Stordalen...
CCGGACCGTAGATGCGTACCATCGCGCGGCCATTGGTGTGGCGCAACGCGAGTAACTCTTCCAGGAGCCATCCCGTGAGGCAGCGCACTCGTTCCGCGATCGTCTCGATGCCGATCGATTGCAAATGGCGCAAACCGATTTCCACGGCGGGGATGGAAAGATAGTTCAGCGTGCCGTCCTCGAACGCGGCTTCGTTCGGCGACAGCACGTGGGCCTGTCCCTGCACGGAAGCGAAATTCACGGTTCCGCCCGCGAACCACGGGCGCTTCAGATTCGCCACGGCCGACCGGCGAATGAGCAATGCGCCGACGCCCGTCGGGTGGCCGAACATTTTGTAGAACGAGAGCGTGACGAAATCCGGCTGCACGGCCGAGAGGTCGAGGCGATTCGTGGGAACAAACGCGGCAGCATCGAGCAGCACGCTCCACCCTTTGCTCTGCGCTTTCGCCACAATTTCGAGCGGATGCTTTACGCCCGAAAAGTTGGATTGCGCCGGATACGCAAACAGATTGGCGCGGGCCGGATCGGCCTCGTCGAGCAAAGCTTCGAGCCGGTCGCCGTCCATTCGCAGTTCCGGCATCACCAGCGGCGCATAGCGAACTGTAGCGCCCTTGGCGCGCGCGAATTCGCGAATTCCATTCACGGAATTGTGATTGTCAAACGTGAGCAGGTAGCGGCTGCCCGCCGCAAATGCAAACGATTCGCCCACAAGCTTGAGCGCCGCCGAAGCGTTCTGCGTGAAGACGAGGATGTAATCATCGGCGCGCGCATTGAAGTAGGCCAGGATGGACCGGCGCGTGCGTTCGACGTGCTCCGTCATCGCCACCGAAGTCGGGTTCGCCGAGTGCGGATTGCCTAGAACCCCGGAACGCAACAAATCGAAATGTTTTTGCAATTGCGATTCCGCGTAGAGAGAACCGCCGGTGTAATCGAGGTAAACCTGGCCGCGTTCGTCCAGGCGGCGATATTCCGTGGCGCGCAGATCGTCCAGCAACGCGGTCTTTTTGTAGCCCGGGAAACGCGCGAGGAAATCCGCGCACGCCTCTTCAACCTGGAGTTTCTCCTGTGCGCTCGTTTCCGCCATGCCGCCCATTTTATTCCTTCCCCGGCGGCATTGCGAACACAGACGGTCAAACCTTTTCCATCTTTAAAAATGGTGCCAGCGGGCCAAAGGCGGTGTAGTCTTTCGGGCATCGGAAAAGATGCGAAGCCGGGAAATTTATCGATTCCCAAACGGGCCGGATTTTAGTGGGGCAGCCACTCCTGGCGGTCCGCTTAGGGCCTGCCGGGATTGTGCGGGAAAGTCGGGAATAGCTGTCCCAGAAACCGGCTTGGCGGAGGGCGAAGTGATGAGACATCAACTATATAAGTCGAAACGCGCCGTCGTTTTCTTTTCGGCGGCGATACTGGGATTCGCAATTCACGCTTGGGCGTCTCCTCAATCTGTCAATGGGTCGAGCGCTTCTCCGCGAGCCGCAAATCAGACATCGCAGCACGAGGCGAAACTGCCACCGCTGGAAATTGCACGGCAAGGGTACCTCTTCGCGGGCGGAAAATATTCAACGGTCAAGGATGCGAAAGTGATGAGCGGGCAAATCTACGCGGAATTCCAAATTCCGGCCCGCCAGAGGCATCCCTACCCAATCGTTTTCATTCACGGCGGGGCGCAGACCGGAACCAATTTCACGGGCACACCCGACGGACGCGAAGGCTGGGCGCAATTTTTCTTGCGTCAGGGTTACGCGATCTATGTGGTCGATCAGGCCGGCCGCGGCAGGAGCGCGTATCTGGACAGCGTCTACGGCCCGCAGGCGAACCAGAATGTCGATTTCGTCGAGCATCGCTTCACGGCTATTGAAAATTATGGTCAGTGGCCGCAAGCGCATTTGCATACGCAATGGCCCGGGAAGGGTACGCCGGGCGATCCGTTTTTCGATCAGTTTTTTGCATCGCAGGTGCAGGCGATGGTGAGTTATTCCCTTCAACAGCAGTTCAGCGTTGACGGCATTCTCGCGCTTCTCGAGAAAATCGGCCCTGCGATCCTGCTGACTCATTCTCAATCCGGAGCGATTGGCTGGCCCGCGGCCGACGCTCGACCCGATCGAGTGAAGGCCATCGTTGCAGTGGAACCCAGCGGGCCACCGTTTTACAATGTGGATAATGTTCCCGCGCCAGAGTGGTTTCGCGACGCCGCCGACCAGCAACGTCCTTGGGGAGTCGCTGCCGGACCACTTACGTATTCTCCGGCGGCTCCAAACTCTTCGGATCTCGCGATAGTCCGTCAGGATCAGCCGGACGGTCCCAATGTGAGCCGCTGCTGGATGCAAAAATCCCCGGCGCGCCAGTTGCCAAATCTTCAAAAAGTGCCGATTCTGGTCGTGACGTCCGAAGCGTCTTATCACCGGGCGTATGACCACTGCACGGTCAAGTACCTGGAACAAGCGGGGGTCCATGTCACCTGGATCAAGCTTGAGGACATCGGCATCCACGGCAACGGGCACATGATGATGCTGGAAAAGAACAATATGGAAATAGCCGCCGCCATGTCCCGATGGATGGACAAGAAGATTCCCTCCCCGGCGAACTCGAAATCCGCCAAGAGCGATTAAACTTCGGCGTTTGTTGTTCCGAATAGTCTCCTGCCCTGTGCGCGTAACTCGTGTTCACGCCGCGGCATGCTCTTTCAACTCAATTCTCACGGCAAAGCAACATTTGCCGTGCGCCAATGACTCTGCCCGTCGGGACGCCACCGATTTAATTGTTATGTTTTGGTCATACCTGTACCTCCCCGACCGGGACCTGTTTCGCCCTTACGATAGAATGAAGAATCAGTCGGACCATGAAACCTGCCTTCCGAGGGAACTGGTACGTCGCCACCGCCTGGCTCATCCTGCTGGGGGGATACATCGCCGTTTGCGAGTGGGTTCCCGCGGGCGCGGCTCGAATCTCGGCGGCTAACATTCTTCTTTGCCTGATGCCTCTCCTGGTCAATGGGGCCCTGCTGATCAACGCAGTCACCCCCGACTGGCGGAAGAAGTCTTTCTGGATGTTGCTTGCGTTGGGCTGTTCGCTTTGGATGGCGGGACAAATCATCTGGACGTATGTCGAAGTGCACGAGCGCCGGCATGTCCCTTTCCTCTTCAATGGAGACATCGTTTTTTTCCTGCATGCCATTCCCATGATTGCGGCTCTGACTTTGCAGCCGCACAAGAACTCGAATGATCGGAAATCGCTTCATGGCTATGTGGATTTCGGGCTGATCCTCTGCTGGTGGATGTATCTCTACGTGTTCGCCGTGATTCCCTGGCAATACGTTGTGAAGGACGACAAAAATTACATCCAGGCTTTCAGTGTCATCTCACTTCTGGAGAATCTTGTATTCATCGTCGGGGCCGCCCTGCTTTCCAGGCAAGCCACGGGGCCGTGGCGGAGGACCTACGCTCATCTTGCCGGAGCCAAGACCATTTACGTGGTGCGTTTCTTGGCGATTGAACTGGTGGTTGGCCGAAACGCCTATTCGAGGGGCAGTTTGTACGATTTGCCCTTGCTGGTTTCATTCTTCTGGATAGGCACGGCGGGAATCATTGCGTACCGGAATCGAGGCGAGAAATCCGAATTCACCACCGTGGCGTCTGAACCGCCGGCCAAAGGTAACTTTACGGAGGAATCGGTCTGGGCGTCGCGCCTGGCGCGCGCGGCTCTGCTTTCCCTGCCATTGATCGGGTTCTGGTGTTTGAAAGTCAGCCACGCGCCAATGGCTGTGCATCAATTCCGCATCCTGGTCACGCTCGGCGCGGTCCTGCCGCTTGGCTTTCTTGCTTTTCTGCGCCACGAGCTGGTGGATCGCGAGCGTCTCCGGCTGCTCCGCGCCTCGCAGGAATCCATCGACAATCTCAAGCGGCTTCAAACGCAATTCGTGCAATCGGAAAAACTGGCGTCGATCGGGCAGCTGGTCGGCGGCGCCGCGCACGAAATCAACAATCCGCTCACGGCCATCCTGGGATATTCCGAGTTGCTTGCGGACGATCCTTCCATCGGCGAAAAAACGAGAAACCTCGCGGAAAAAATTCGCGAACAGGCGCGGCGCACGAAGACGCTGGTCAACAATTTGCTCAGCTTCGCGCGCCAGGTGCCCAGCGAACAGCGGTCTCCGCTTGACATCAACACGATCGTCAACACTTCCGCGCAGTTTCGCCGCTTCGATCTCCGCGGCAAAAATATCCGCATCGAAGTGCAAACCGGCGTGGGCATCCCCGAAGTTCGCGCCGACATGAATCAATTGCTCCAGGTCTTCTCCAACATCATCAACAACGCCGTGTACGCCATGCAGGAAGCCGGCGGCGGCACGCTTACCGTGCGGACGCTTTTTGAGAAGGGCAATGTGGTCATCCTTTTCTCCGACACCGGCCCGGGCATGCGTGATCCCAACCTCGTGTTTGACCCGTTCTATACGACCAAGCCTGTCGGAAAGGGCACCGGGCTGGGCCTGAGCATTTGCTACGGGCTGATCCAGGACCAGGGCGGACAAATCTCCTGTTACAACCGGCCCGAGGGCGGCGCGACGTTCCGCATTGACCTTCCGGCTGTGCCGGCGGCGTTTCCATTCTCGCCTCGCAGCGTTACTTCGCCCGCTCGCAGCAATCCCGCAAAGCTCGCCTGACCGCCCTGCGATTGCGGGGGCATGCAATCCTGGGACTTTCAGCTATAATTCCGGGCCATGCCCCGATCTTCCTCCGCCGCGCCACAACCGGCTCCCGCATTCGAGCCGCCGCGCTCCATAGCGATTGAAGGGCCCATCCGCGTGGGCAAATCCACCCTGGCCCGGGTCCTCGCAGACCGGCTGCATGCACGGCGCGTATTCGATCCGGAGGACAATCCCTTCCTCGCCGATTTCTACAAGGAAAAGCCCGGCTCGGCGTTTCGCGCGCAGTTATATTTCCTGATCGAGCGGCATCAGCGTCTCCTGGAAGCGCAACGGAGCGACTCGGCTCCCCTCGTTTCCGATTTTTTATTTGAGAAGGACAAGATCTTCGCCTACATCAATCTCGACAACGAGGAGTTGAAGCTCTACGAGCGCTACTTTGAAATGTTTGCGGCGGCTCTGAAACCGCCCGATCTGGTGATCTATCTCCAGGCCACTCCCGAAGTCCTGCGCGACCGCATCGCGAAGAAGAAATCTCCCGCCGAAAAGCAGATTTCCCGCGCTTACCTCGAGGAAGTCGTTCGTGCCTACGAGCATTTCTTTTTTCGCTACTCCGCGTCGGACCTGCTGGTCATCAACACTTCGGAAATCGATTTCGTCGAGCGCAACGCCGATCTCCAGCAACTCCTGCGCCGCCTGCAGGAGCCGGTCAAGGGCACGCAATACTTCCTTCCCCTCGGCGCAACGGAGTAGACAAAATCCTCGGCTTGCGCTTGGGGTTTTTCTTATCCTGCAGGTTCTGAACAAGTTCGTACCCGACATTACCCCTTCGGGAATTCCATGGCATGCGCGATGAATTTTTGAATGGTTTTGCAGGGCCGGGGGCGGCCGCAGGGCCAGGATCTTCGCCCTCAGCAAGGCCGTGCAGCCTTCCGCGGGCAAAATGAGATGCTGGGGACGGAGTTTTGGTTGCGGTTTTCCGGTTGGGGATCGCCTACAGTGCTTCCTGTATGCCAAACATCGAAGTTTACAAAAATAAGACTTGACTCAACTCGCGTATGGAATAAGAATCCCGCGCATAGTAGAGAGGTGGGGATCCTCTTTTTGGGTGCGTTACTTTTTCAATAGTAGCGTGGGGATGGTAAGCGTGGCCTATGGATGGTTTTCAGCCATGGCACGCCGTTAGCGACTCGCGATAAAGCAGTGATCATGCGATCCGCGATCCAACAAGGTGCCCCGCTCATTTTTCTGAACATGTTCAATTAAGGATGCAGCCGAAGTCGGAAACGAATCGGATGGTGTCGGAATTCATGGAGCCGCAAACCGGAAGCGCCAGGAGTTATTTTTGGCTTTCCGGTGCTTGGGTATTTGGGACCTAGCTGTAGGTGGGGCACGGGGCCAGATTCAGAAGCGACTCATTGGACAGTTTTTGGACAGGAGGTCCAGAAATGAATTCAGCGCTATGCAGGAGCTGTTGGGGTGCGCGGAGCAAGAAAGCGGTGCGATTGCTGGGTGGGGTATTCGCGGTGCTTTTGCTATGTCTGCCTGTGTTTTCACAAGGCAGTTTCGGCCGGATTCTCGGAACTGTCAGCGACCAAAGCGGCGGCGTCGTATCAGGCGCCACGGTAACCGTCATTGACACGGAGAGGGGCGTCAATCGAACTCTGACCACGGATGATGCGGGCGCTTATAACGCTCCTAACCTGACTCCGGGCAACTACACGGTCCGCATTGAAGCCAAAGGTTTCAAGAAGCTGGAACGTCAGGGTGTTGTGATCGAAGTTGGCCACGAAGTTCGAATTGATCTGACCGTTCAGCCTGGCGAGCAAAACCAGACCGTCACAGTCACCGAATCGGTTCCGCTGGTGGAGACCACGAACGCCACCATGGGCGGCACGCTTGAGAACGCGGACATTGTCGATTTGCCCTTGAATGGCCGCGACTACCAGAACCTCCTCGGTCTGCGCCCTGGCGTTATGCTGATGGTCGGCGGCGGTCCGTGGACCCAGAGCTCCAACGGCGTGCGTCCCGACGAGTCTGTCTGGATGATCGAAGGCGTTTTTAACGCCAATCCATTTGACGCCCGTCCCGTTGTCGGTATGCCCAGCCCGTTTACAGACGGTGCCACGATCCTTCCCGTGGACGCCATTCAGGAATTTAACGTAATGGAAAATCCCAAGGCGGAATACGGCTGGAAGGCCGGCGCCGTCGTAAACGTAGGGATCAAGTCAGGCACCAATCAGCTTCATGGCTCGGCCTATGCATTCGGCCGTTACGATGCATGGGACGCGCGAAACTTCTACAACGTCGCGAATCCCATCTCAGGCTGCCCAGTGGTTATCGATGGATCGTGCTTAAAGTATCCCGCACAGTTGAAGCAGTTTGGAGGCGTGGTGGGCGGCCCCATTATGAAAGACAAACTCTTCTTCTTCGCGGGCTACGAGGGTTTGCGTTCTTACATCGCCCCCGCGGCCGGTATTTCCTCTCCGCAGCTCAATACTGCGGGGGGCAATAACTGCCTCACGAGCAATGGTTGCGACAGCATGGTAGATGCAATTAATCTCGTGGGTCCAGCGAATGCGAGCAAGGTAAGCGAGTCGATCCTCTGCCCCAACGCCATCGGACAGTCGGGAGCATCATTGCCAGCGGGTTTCGTGTGCGCCGGAGGCCTTTGGCAGACTGCCGTTTCGGGCACCACAGGAACCATCAGCGCTTTCCCGATTTCGAATCAGTCCGACAACGGGATTGGGAAGCTCGACTGGCACCCCAACGAGAAACATGCGATCAGTGGCGTGTTCTTCCTCGGGGACTACAACGCCGTGGGGGAAGATCACGGATTCGTGGGCCTGCCTTTCAACGACACGGTGCCGATAAAGGCCTGGACCGTGACCACTTCTTGGGTCTATACACCCAACTCTAGTGTTGTAAATGAATTGCGTTTTGGTCTTACTCGCACAACTTTCAACTTCGTTAACCTTGACGTCAATAAGCCCGCAAACGGCACGAGCGCAGGTTACCTTCTCAACACGGGCGTCATCGATCCGTTAGTGGGAGGGTTGCCGAACATCAATATCGGGGGATTCTCCACGGGCCTCGGCACGGCCTCGAATCGTCCTCAATATTTCACGCCCAACCCCTTCTACGATGGCCAGGACAGCGTCTCTGTCCTGAAGGGCAAGCACTCCTTCAAGTTTGGCGGCGAGATTGCGTTCTCGGAAGCTGATGCCAATGTTTACAACGTCGGCCGGGGATTGTTCAATTTCCCGACGCTTCAGGCCTTTTTCCAGGGGGCTCCGGCCACCGGACAGGTCCTGGCCGGCAAGCCAGCCATCAAGAATAACTGGAAAACGTACAGTGGCTACGTTCAGGACGACTGGCGGGCCACGCCAAAGCTGATCATAAATTTTGGGTTGCGCTACGAGTACGTCACGCCGATGAAGGAAGCCAGTAACCTCTGGGGCAGCTTCGATCCCTCATCAACAACCGGGATGGTTCAGCAAGGGCAAGCGGGACATAGCACGCTCTGGAAGGCCGATCCCTCTGACTTGTCGCCACGCATTGGTCTTGCGTGGGATGTAACCGGGAGGGGCACGACCGTGGTGCGGGGCGGAACCAGTATTATCTACTCTTCCCTTGACCAGCAGGATTTTCAAGGGGCATTCGGGCTCCAAAATGACCACGCCACCGCCCTTGGCAGCGATCCCACCGGTGCAATAATCATCTGCGGCGGCGGGGCTGCGCTGGGCGAGATCGCGTGTCCGGCGACCGGCGGTGGAAGCATCAAAGTCGGTGTAGTTAATTTCGCGCCTAGCCAGCTCTGCTGGGACGCCTCGAGCGCTTCGACCTGCGCCGCCGGCGTCAGCCAGGGTACCGTATTCCCGTCCGTCACCGCGAGTTGCGGAGATGGCCTTCCCCAAACCGTTGGTGGCGTGATAGCTCAGCCATGCGATATCATGGCTGTTGATCCGAATCTCAAGTTGCCATACGTCTTGAATTACAACTTGAGCATTCAGCACCAATTCGGCTCAAACCTCTCTCTCCAAGTTGCATATGTCGGAAATCATGGTTATAGGCTCCTCAACTTTGCCGACATTAACCAGGCCCCGTTGGGCGCAGCGTATTGCATGAATGCGCTAACGCCGGCACAGGCTGCGGGCGCCTGCAAGGGCGTTCCAGCAGGGGGATTGGGAGTGGGCAACGCGAATGGGACGGCCCTACAGGAAGCCCGGCCCTATTTTACCAAGTTTCCCTATCTAGGGTTCATCAACGATGTGACCAACAGGTCCCATTCCAACTACAATAGCCTGCAAGTGACCTTAACCCAGCGGGCCTCCCACGGCCTTTCGTTTACTGCCGGGTATACGTACGGTCACAGCCTCGACAATGGCTCCCTGAATCGCTTTGGAGGCTTGCCGGAGGATAGCAATAATCTGGCGGGCGAATACGCGTCCAGCGACCTCGACGCACGCCACCGCCTGTCCGTCACGGCTACTTACGACATTCCCGGGATCAAGGGCTTTGGCCAATTGCTCGAGGGTTGGGAGATCAATGCCATCGTGAGTTACCAGAGCCCCTTACCTTGGAATGCGGCGGACGGGATCTATCCAGGGCCCCCTGGGAACGACTTCGGCGGAACCGCTGAAAATTCGGATCGCTGGAACATCAGCGGCCCTGCTTCCAGCTTCTCATCGGGCCTGAGTAGTATTCCCTATTGCTTCGGCGGGAGCTGTACCGTCGCAACCGCGTACGGCCCCATCACAACGCCTGAGACTGCAGCACAGACTGCGGGGTGCGATGCAGGAGCGGCAGCCTCAGGTGCCCTCGCGTCGGGGACCTACACATTCGGCGGCGGTGGCTGCTACGCCTCCGTGGACGGCAAGGCGTTCCTCACGCCCAACGCTTTGGGTCAGTACGGAAATATGGGCCGGAACATCTTCCGCGACTCGGGCTTCAAGAACTTGGACATGTCTATCTTCAAGAACTTCAAGTTCAGGGAGCGCTTTGGTGTCCAAGCTCGCTGGGAGGTCTTCAACGTGTTCAATCATCCTCTCGCCGCAAACCCCTATGGAGCGGGCGGCTTCGTCAACACGGGCAACTTGCTCAACGCACCGCCGTTCGGCAGCGCTCTCGCCACGCCGGACTTCATTGCGGGCAATCCGCTCATTGGGTCGGGAAGCCAGCGGGTTATGCAAGTTGGATTGAAACTAACCTTCTAGTTGGCTTGGCCGGTCCGGTGTAGTCGGACCGGCCGCTGACTTGAAGCAAAGCAATGGTCATCTTCAATTCGCTTTGAAGAAGATTACGGTCGGAAATCAGGAAACGGGCGCGACAGCCTTTCGATCAGGCGGCGCCCGTTTTCATTTTAGTGGAACTGGCTTTAGCCTGTGAGCCTTAGACTGCGGGGTTTAGCCTGGCAAGGATCACACCCCACAGGCTGAAGCCTGTGCCACTTGAGGTTCAACAGGAACGGCTTGACACGATTAGTGACAACGTAGTAGCGTCGCCGTCAGCGTGGAACTGGATGCTTCCCTCGATTGGCTGTCACTATCGCTGACGCCGGGCCTTGGCTCGCGTCATACCGGGAAATTGCTGCGCCAATTCGGATCGCCTGGAGAAGTTTTTCGCGCCTCCCTCGCCGCGCTCGAGGCTTGCCATCTTCCCGCGGCGCCCGCGCAAGCCCTTCATTCCAAACGTGCGCACAAGGATGCCGAAGCGGAACTCGCGCAGATTCGCAAGCTGGGCTGCCGCCTGCTGAACTGGGACGAGCCGGAATATCCGCAGAGGCTCCTGGAAATCTACGATCCGCCGCCGCTCCTCTATGTGCGCGGAGATGCCGGCGCGCTCAACCGGCATTCGATTTCCATGGTGGGCACGCGCCGCCCGACTCCTTACGGAAATCAAGTGGCGGAGCGGCTGGGGCATGACCTGGCGGCGCGGGGGCTGACCATCGTCAGCGGCATGGCGCGCGGTATAGACAGCCTGGCGCATCAAGGCGCCTGCCGGGCCACCCGCGGGGCGCCGGTCGGCGTGCTCGGCACGGGAGTGGACGTCATTTATCCGAAGGAAAACAAGAAATTGTTCGCGGAGGTGGAGAAGCGCGGCGCCTTGATTAGTGAATTTCCGCTGGGGACGCATCCGGCGCCGGAAAATTTCCCGGTGCGCAACCGCGTCGTCGCGGGGATGTCGCTCGGCGTGGTGGTGGTGCAGGGCGCGCAGTACTCCGGTTCGCTCATTACCGCGCGGCTGGGGATGGAGTTCGGTCGCGAAGTTTACGGAGTGCCCGGAAGCATTACCGTGGACGTCAGCTTCGCTCCGAACCAGATGATCAAGCAGGGCGCCAAGCTGGTGACATCGTGGGAAGACGTCATCGAGGAATTGCCGACGGAAATCCGCGCCGAGCTGTTTCCGGTCGAGGCCACCACCAGCGCCGAGCGCGCATCCCTATTCGAGGAGGCGCTTTCCCCTGTGCAAAAAAAGATCTTCGGTCTGCTGGGAACGGACGAGTCGATTCACGTGGATGAACTGGTGGAAAGAACGGAATTGAACTCCTCGGAAGTTCTGGCCGCGCTGTGCGAAATGGAAATGAAGGGAATGGTAAGGCAGATGCCGGGGAAGCAATTCCTGAAAATCCTATTGTAGTGGCCCCTGGGCTCCGCGGACGGCGCAAAATACCAAACGTTGCGATTACCTGCTAACTTGCTGAAACTACATCCCTCTACGCCGATGTGCTGCGGCATATAGAATCGAGAAGGACACACGACGCATCTATCAATCGTTGACAAACAGTGGGAACGAGGGCCACGCTAGGGGAACAGAAAGGGAATAACGCTCGCCACGGCGAGCGTTCAGGTCTGGAAAAAAGTTATGGGAAGATCGCTGGTTATCGTCGAATCGCCTGCAAAAGCGAAGACGATCAACAAATATCTGGGGCGCAATTACACGGTCAAGGCCTCCTATGGGCACATCATGGACCTGCCCAAAAAGGTCATGGGCATAGATATCGCCCACGGGTTTGAGCCGACGTATGAAGTGAACCCTGATAAAACGCACGTCGTAGAGCAGCTGCAGAAAGCCGCCTCCACCGCCGATGCCGTGTATCTGGCGGGCGATCCGGACCGCGAGGGCGAAGCGATCTGTGCGCACCTGGCCGACGTGTTGAGCGGGCCGAAGCTCGAATTCCCGACGGAAGAAGAAAAAGCGGCCGCCGAAGAAGCGAACGGAAACGGCAAAAAGGGAAAAAAGAAAGGCAAGAAGCCCGTCAAGAAGGCCGTCGCCAAGGGCAAGCCCGTCATCGCTCGGAAGAACATTTTCCGGGTGATGTTCAATGAAATCACATCCAAAGCGATCAAGGCCGCGTTTGAACATCCCGGCGAGATCAACGAAAACCTGGTGGACGCGCAGCAGGCGCGCCGTGTGCTGGATCGCCTGGTCGGCTACAAGATATCGCCTTTGCTTTGGGACAAGGTGCGCCGCGGACTTTCCGCCGGACGCGTGCAGACGGTCGCGCTGCGCCTGATTGTGGATCGGGAGATGGATATTCGTGCGTTCGTTCCGGTGGAGTATTGGACGATCCACGCGATTTTGGGCGCCGGCGAGCCGCCCGCGTTCGAAGCGAAGCTTACCAAATTCCAGGGCGAGGACGTTGAGGTCCACACGCAGGCCGAAGCGGACGCCATTGTGGCCGCTGCGGGTAAGGCGCAATGGAAAGTGGCCGGCGTCACGCAGAAGGAAAAGCGCCGCTTCGCGCCGCCTCCCTTCACGACGTCAAAACTTCAGCAAGCCGCCTACAACCGCCTGCGCTACACAGCCAAGCGCACCATGGGCCTCGCTCAGAGGCTGTACGAAGGCGTGGAGCTTGGCGAGGAAGGCTCGGTTGCGCTGATCACTTATATGCGCACGGATTCCGTGCGCGTTTCGAATGATGCGCTGGACCAGGTGCGCGGTCTGATTGGGTCCCGATACGGACAGCCGTACCTGCCCGAGAAACCGAATTTCTTTAAGTCCAAGAAGGACGCGCAGGACGCGCACGAGGCCATTCGCCCGACGGATGCCGCCCGGACGCCCGAGGAAGTTAGACCCTTCCTGAGCGACGACATGTTCCGGCTTTACCAACTGATCTGGCAGCGGTTCGTGGCTTCACAGATGGTGCCGGCAGTATTCGATCAGACGACGGTCGATGTGGCGGCGGGCGATTACACGTTCCGCGCCTCCGGCTCGGTGCAGAAATTCGACGGGTACCTGGCCGTGTACCAGGTATCGGCCGACGATGACGAGGAGGGCGAGGCGGATCCGGCAAAGGCGCTGCTGCCGCCGGTCACGGAGGGGGAGACGCTACGTCTTGAATCGTTGCGGCCCGACCAGCATTTTACCGAGCCGCCCCCACGCTATACCGAAGCAACGTTGGTAAAGGAGCTGGAAGAAAAAGGCATCGGGCGCCCTTCTACCTACGCCTCCATCATTTCAACGATCGTCGAGCGGGAATACGTCACCAAGGACCAGGGGCGGTTCGCTCCGACGATGCTCGGTGAAAAAGTGAGCGTCCTTCTCGTGAAGAGCTTCGAGGATATTTTCGATGTGGGCTTCACGGCGCGCATGGAAGAGGAACTCGACGAGATCGAAGAAGGAAAGCTTCCGTGGAAGAAGGCCGTCAAGGAATTTTACGGGCGCTTCGCTGCGGACCTCGAGCTAGCGAAGGACGAAATGGAGTCCTACAAGGCGGGGATTCCCACAGGACAAAAGTGCGAGAAGTGCGGGGAAGGCCATCTTCTCGAACGCATCAGCCGCCACGGATTTTTCCTGGGATGCTCGCGCTACCCGGATTGCGATTTCATTCGCGATCTTTCGCCGGAATTGCCCCCAGAGGGCGAGGATGGCGCGGCAAAAATCGAAGCCTGCGACAATTGCGGGCGCGAAATGATCATCAAGAAAGGCCGTTGGGGAATGTTTTTGGCTTGCACCGGATATCCGGATTGCAAGACGACGCGCCGCCTGAAAGCCGGCACGCGCAAGGCCCTGCAGCCCGACGAATTGCTCGATGAAAAATGCCCCGAGTGCGATTCGCAACTGGTCAAAAAGCACGGACAATACGGCGAATTCACCGGCTGCACGGCCTATCCGAAGTGCAAATTTATCCGAGCGAAAACCCTGGGCATCAAGTGCCCGAAGTGCGAGACCGGCGAACTCACGGAGAGGGTTGCCAGGAAGGGACGCAGGCGCGTCTTCTACGGGTGCAACAAATATCCCGCATGTGATTTCACGACGCCGCACCTGCCGATCCCCGAGGCCTGCCCGAAATGCGGCGCGGGATTCATCGTCGAGAAGCGCGGCAAGCTGGGCGCGGTGAGAACCTGCATCAAGGAGGGTTGCGATTGGGAGGCGGCTCTTCCGGAAGTCCCCGCCGCGGCTGTCCCGGAACCCGTGGGCACGGCCCACTCCTGAACGGCTCCCCAGATTCGCCACTCTGAGGGAAGCGGGGCAGTGTTACGCGTTCGCCGCGTCTTGCTTTTTTCGGATAGCGCACGTGCTTTTCGACGTGCAAGCGCGAAGCCGCAAAGCTTGGCGTCCGGCAGGGGGGAAATGGATTCCGCAGTAAAACAGTTTTTGAATTATTTGCGTTCGGTGCGCAACTCTTCCCCGCACACGATTCGCAGCTACGATAATGACCTCGGGCAGTTCCTCACGTTCCTGACTCCGCCGGGCGCCGCAATGCCCTCGCCTCCGGATGTCACGCACCTCATGATCCGCGAATTCGTGGCGCACCTGCACGACCTCAAATTGGAAAAATCATCGATCGCGCGTAAGCTTGCGGCGATTCGATCGTTCTTCAAATTCGCGGTGCGGGAAGGCATCGTCGTGCGGAACCCGGCGCGCATGGTGGCGACCCCCAAGCTGCCGAAACGAATCCCGTCCGTTCTGAGCGCCGAGGATCTGAATGCGTTTCTCGATAGCGTGGTGGCGGGGCCGTCGCGCGGCTCCGGGCGCCGCAAGGGGGGAGCCGCGATCGACGACAGTCGCCTGATGGTCAGGCGCGACCGCGCGATCCTCGAGTTGCTGTACGCGTCCGGACTGCGCGTCAGCGAACTCACGGGTCTAAATCTTGCTGACGTGGACCGCAAGGAACTCATGCTGCGCGTGCGCGGCAAGGGGAGCAAGGAGCGCATCGTCCCCTATGGCGGCAAAGCCGAACAGGCGCTCGAAGCCTACCAGCCCGTGCGCGAGCAGATGCTGCGGAAGGCCGGGGGACGCGGCGACCGGCAGGCCGTGTTTCTGAACCACCTGGGCACGCGGCTGACGCAGCGGTCCGTGGCGCGCATCGTAAAAAAATACGCGCGGCTGGCCAACGTGAATTGGGACTTGCACCCGCATTCGTTGCGGCACGCGTTTGCCACACACTTGCTGGCCGATGGGGCGGACCTTCGCGCAATTCAGGAATTGCTGGGACACTCTTCTCTGTCCACCACGCAGCGGTATACGCATGCCACGATTCGCCAACTGATGGAGGTTTTTGACAAGGCGCACCCGCGCGCCTGAATTTGCTTAGGTAGAGGCGGCGTCCCGCCGGCGATTTTTCAGAAATTCAGAGGATGCAAGGATGCCGGCGGGACGCCGGCGCTACGAAATCAGATTATTCTTCGGCGGGCTCCGGGACGGCGGGGTTCGCTATTTTCGAGCGGCGACGGCGAAAGAAAAAAGTCAAATGCCGGGCGCTGCATTGGCGGCAACGGAACGGCCTGATGAGCAAGAGAAGCAGGATGCTCCACTCCAGGACGCCTCGCCGGTGAGATCGCAAAACATCTTCGCTTCCACAGAGAGGGCAACGCCGAGTTCCTACCCAAAGCGAGATTGCGTGTGTCCTGGCCATATTTTCCAATTTATCGTCGGCCGATGATACTCCGAATCGTTTCGCGCTGAAAAGTGCGATTGCCGTAAACGGTGGGCTGAGGTATTCTCGCCAAGCTTCGCCAGGGGTGAAGTACGAGGCGATGATACCGGCCGCAACGGCTGGTGGCGATGACGGATCGAATATCGCGCCCTCGCAATCTTACGGGCGACGCACCTCCGGTCCCAGACGATCCGTAAGTATAGTAAAAAATGGACACGAAGCCCAATGGGAGACGATGCGCAAAATGAATTTCTTCCAAAAAAATAGATATTTCATACTGGCGTGGATCACCTTCGCTCTTTTTGCAGCCCCGGCCGTGACGTTCGCACAGACCGACGAGATCCAGGTTTACGACGCCGAGATTGAGGACCACCACAAGTTCAACGTCATGGTGCATAACAACTTCACCCCCGCCGGACGAACGACTCCCGATTTTCCGGGCGGAATCATTCCCAACCACTCGGATAACGGCGCGGTCGAATGGGCCTACGGCGTCACCGACTGGTTCGAGCAGGGGCTTTATTTTCCTGTCTACTCCGCTTACTCGACAGGGCGCGGGGGGTCGCTGAATGGCTTTAAGATTCGCGAGCTGTTCGTGCGCCCGCACGCGCACGATCACACGTTTTTCTACGGAGTTAATTTCGAGTTCAGCGTGAATTACTCGTACTGGGAGCCCAAGCGCATTACTTCGGAGGTTCGGCCCATCGTGGGCCTGCATCTGCATCCGTGGGACATCGTCTTCAACCCGATTGTGGATACCGACTACACGGGAGGGTTTGGAAATCTGGAATTCGTTCCGGCAACGCGAGTCGCCTACAACGTCAATGACAAATGGGCCGCCGCGCTCGAGGAATATTCCGATGACGGCCCTCTGCGAAAATTCCTGCCGCTGCACGACCAGTTCCACGAAGTCTGGGCCGTCATGGATCGCAACAACAAATGGTTGAATATTGAAACCGGCATAGGATTTGGCGTAACCCATGGAGCCGACAGGATTACTCTAAAGCTGATGCTTTCTCGCGATCTGAATTGAACACGTGCAGCCTGCCCGCGGAGGCTTCCACTCCGCTGTCGGAAGCCGGAACTCAAGTGTGACGATTTGGCCGGCCCTAAGGAGTGTGTGTGAGAGCGCGGAATTCTCACGCCTATGTAGCGCCCGCCTTCAGGCGGGCCCTTTGGAATCAGGCAGATGCCCGCCTGAAGGCGGGCGCTACATAAACCAAAACCAGATTCTCACACGGACTCCTAAGCCCTGGCCCTCCTTAACGCGTAATCCATCACTCGAAAGCAGCGAGAAGAAGGCCGAATGCCAACGCAACGTCTGATTGACTATGAGGAAGCGCCTCCGGAAGTCCGCGCCGTGTATGACGACATACGGGCGACGCGCAAGACCGATTACATCAATAATTTCTGGAAGGCGCTGGCGAATGATCCCGCGACGCTCAAGCGCACCTGGGAATCCCTCAAGCAGATAATGGCGCCCGGTGCACTCGACGCGCTGACCAAGGAACTGATCTACATCGCCGTAAGCGTAACAAATCAGTGTCCCTATTGTATTGCCTCGCACACTACCTCCGCGCAGAGTAAGGGCATGACCTCTGAAATGTTTCACGAGGTCATGGCGGTCGTGGGCATGGCGAATGAAACGAACCGGCTGGCGGCCGGGTACCAGGTTGAGATCGACGAGCGGTTCAAGACGTAATGGCCGTCAGGCAGGACGAGCTTGAGCCTGTCTTGTTTTCGGCCATCCCGGTTGGCGCAAAACTCTCACAGCCCTATCCACACTGAACACATTGCAGAAAACCAGACACGCTGAAGAGCCTGCGCGGCAACTTGATTCCAAGCGGGCCAGCGGCTAAAGCCGAGCTGATTCTGCATTTCTTTCGGCACGGCTGAAGGCGTGCCCTACAAAGATTTGGCCGTTGCCACACAGGCTCTGAAGCGTGTCCCACTTTTGATATAATTCTACTTTATGGAACTCACAACTATTATAAATTTGATCTGCTTGCCGTTTCCGTGTGGAATGGATGCCGTGGGAGAGTGCCATGGACATCGTACGCATTTTTGATACGACGCTGCGGGACGGGGAGCAGTCGCCGGGGTTCTCCATGTCGGTGCCGGAGAAGGTCCGCATGGCCCGCCAGCTCGAAGCGCTGGGCGTGGACATCATCGAGAGCGGCTTCCCGATCGCGTCGGCGGGAGACCTGGAAGGCGTGCGCGCGGTTTGCCGCGAAATTCGCGGCTGCACCGTGGCGGCCCTCGCGCGCGCGCGGCGCGACGACATTGACGCGGCGCTCGAAGGACTCGCCGGTGCGGCGCATCCCCGCCTGCACACGTTTCTGGCGACGTCGGATCTACATCTGCATCACAAGCTGCGCCTGACGCGGGAGGAAGCCCTCGAAGCCATCTCGAATAATGTGCACTACGCGCGCCAGCATTGCGCGGAAGTTGAATTTTCCGCCGAGGACGCGAGCCGCACCGACATTCATTTCCTTTGTGAAGCGGTCGGCCGGGCTGTTCGCGCCGGCGCGACGACCATCAACCTTCCTGATACAGTCGGCTACGCGGTGCCCGAGGAATATGGCGCCATGTTTCGCCGCGTGATCGAGTATCTGGACGGCGCGAATGGCATCACGATGAGCGCGCACTGCCACGATGACCTCGGCCTGGGCGTCGCCAATACGCTGGCCGCGGTGCAGGCAGGTGTGCGCCAGCTCGAGCTGACCATCAACGGAATCGGCGAGCGCGCCGGAAACGCCGCGCTGGAAGAAGTCGTAGTATTGCTGAACGTGCGGCAAGCCACGCTGGGCGTAACTACCAATGTTCATCTCGACCAGCTGTATGCGGCCAGCCGGCTGCTGGTAGAAATTACAGGCGCCCCCCTGGCGCCCAACAAGGCGATCGTAGGCGCGAATGCATTCGCCCACGAAGCCGGCATCCACCAGGACGGCATCCTCAAAAATCCTCTCACCTACGAAATCATTTCCCCTGAAGCGGTCGGCGTTCCCAAGCGGCAACTGGTGCTCGGAAAACATTCCGGGCGCAATGCGCTGCGCTCGACGCTCGTCGATCTGGGCTTCCAACCCACGCGCGAAGAGCTCGACGAATGTTATAAGCGCGTGGTGACGCTGGCCGATCAGTCTAAAAACGTGAGCAATCGCGATGTGCTGGCGATTGCGCACCTGGTGATGCGGAAGCGCGGGAGCGAAACCACGGTCGCCGCCGAGTAGCACAGGCACTCTTGCCTGTGTGGGTTTCGCGGTTGTCAATCATCTTTGGATTTCCGAAAATTGAGAAAACCCCACAGGCAAAAGTGCCTGTGCTGCTCATATCTTTTCGCACTCTACAAATCCGCTGGACATTTCTCCGCGGATAGACTTCCATAGCCGCATATCAAGGTTGCAGGAGGGATTTCCATGCGTATGAGGTTGCCTCTTTTCGTGGCCACGGCGCTGCTTGTTCCGTTTTCGTTCGTTCGCGCGCAACAGCAGCCGCAGAAAAAGCCGCTGGACATTTATTTTCTGGATACTGAGGGAGGGGAGGCCACGCTGTTCGTTTCTCCCTCGGGACAATCGATGCTGGTGGATACGGGGTTTGCGGGAAACCAAGGTGCGCCGGCTGAGGAAGCGAACGCTCCGGGCGTCACGCGCGACGCGGACCGCATTATGGCCGTGTTGAAGCTGGCGAATATCGGGGTGCTCGACTACCTGGTGATTACGCACTTTCACGGGGACCACGTGGGAAACGCAGCCGAACTCGCGCATCGCATTCCGATTCGCCACTATGTGGACCATGGCCCATACACGGACGAAATGCAGCCGGGCCGCGACGCCGCCTTCCTGTCCTATTTGCCGGTTCGAGAACATGCGCACGTTTCCGTTGCGAAGCCGGGTGAACGGATTCCCGTCGAGGGGCTCGATGTGCAGATTGTTTCTTCGGCCGGCGAAACGATCAAAGAGCCGATGGCGGGAGCGCCCGGAGCCGGAGCGCCCAATCCTCTATGCCGCGATGCCAAGTTGATGGAACAGGACCCGACGCCGGAAAATTTTGAGTCGGTGGGAATCGTGGTGCGGTACGGTACTTTCCGGCTCGTCGATTTGGGCGACCTGACGTGGAATCAGGAACATGCGCTTGCGTGCCCGAATAATCTGGTAGGGACCATGACGGTATTTCACACCACGCGCCACGGGGATCCGCATTCGGGCGCGCCGCAATTCGTGCACGCGATCCATGCGCGCGTCGCCGTGATGAACAACGGAGAGAGAAAAGGCGGCTCGCCCGAATACTGGCAAACCGTTCATGAAGCGCCGGGGCTTGAGGATTTCTGGCAGATCCACCGCTCGGCGGCGGGCGGCGTGGACCACAATTCGCCGGAACAATTTCTCGCAAATCTCAACGAAACCGACCATGGACATTACTTAAAGATGTCCGTGCGAGCCGATGGCAGCTTCACAATGACCAACGAGCGGTCTGGATTCTCGAAAGAATATCCCGCACGTGCGGCGAAATCCGTTCAATAGAACAGGCCGATTCTTTTCGTAAAGATCGATACGGCCAGGACTCATGTAGGGCAGCCACTCTTGGCTGTCCGCTGCGATTTCGCCAAGCCTGAAGAGGACAGGCAAGTGTGGCTGTCCTACAAAATCGAATCCCACGCAAATCAGGCAAATGGGTTTTCGTCCGCACTGGGTCCGTAGATCGATGGCACAGGCACATCCAGCAACCTGAGGTAGACGGAAAGTTGTCCGCGATGGTGATAGAAGTGGTTCATCACAACGGCGCGTATGAAACCAATCCGGGGAGTGGACATGAGTACTTTTCCGTTTCTGGTTGCGGTCCACGTGGCCATGATACGGGCATCGTCCAGTTTGGCCAGCGTCTCCTTGGCGTGCGCGGTGCTTTGCGTGAACGCATCCATGATTTCCTTTTTACTCTGCGGTTCCGGCTGTGACATATTGCCGATCTCAAACGAATCTTTGCTGACCGCATCCGCGAGGAATCCCTGGCCCCGAGCGATATGCAGCCCCAGTTGGCCGAGCGAATAAGACTTGGCGTGCGGCTTCCATGCGAGTTTGTCCTCAGGAATGCGATCGAGAACGCGCTGCGTGGTTTTGGCTTCCTGGTCAAGCTCCATCAGAATTGAATCGACAATTGCCATAGTTGCTCCTTTTTCCATTTTTGAGATTTGAAATCAAAACCTTAGCGAAACGTAGAATCCGCGGAACTTACATGTTCAAATAATTAGCAAGCGAATTGATGCAACCCTGCCATCCATGCTCATGTTTATCGCGCTGCTCCGTGTTCGGCAGGTGTTCGTGCGTGAGCAGGATTTCCGTCGACGGGCCCAAGTCGTGAAACTCGATGGTGACGAGCGACTCGTCCGTACCTGGATCGTGCTCCCAAAGCCACGTGAATGCGAGTTTTTCGGGTGGCCTTATTTCCCGATACGTTCCGGATACGCGATGGACGTTGCCGCCCTTATGATGCATCTCCACGCAATATTTTCCGCCCACCTGCAATTCCAGCACGGGCACCAGCGCGGAATATTCTTCCGAGGGAGCAAACCAGCGTCCCAATTCCAGCTGGTCGGTCCACGCGCGAAAGACTCTTTCGCGCGGCGCCTGGAAAGTTCGCCTCAGCTTCAGCGTTGTTTCTGGGGAGAGTTGTTCTTTGGCCATTCCGGAACCTCCGTCGGCTGTTGAGCCAGGTATCGATCGAGAGAATCGAACTGCGTTTCCCAGAATCCACGGTACTGGGAAATCCATGCTTCCGCTTTCTTCAAAGGCCGGGCGGCGAGCCGGCAGCGGCGCGTGCGCCCGAACTTTTTCTGCGTGACGAGGCCGGCTTTCTCAAGAACCCGCAGATGCTTCATCACCGCCGGCAAACTCATCCGGTGGGGGCGGGCCAACTGCGTGACGGAAGCCTGTCCGCGTGCCAGGGCCGCAACGATGGCTCGCCGCGTGGGGTCCGCGAGGGCCTGGAAGGTGGCGTCGAGCGCTCGATCATACTTAACCATTCGGTTTAGTAATATACGGTCCCGGCCTCCGTGTCAAGCGCGAACTTCGCCCCGCCCCCGGAAAGGAAATGGAACATGGAATATCGGGAATCTCCGTCGCAGTACACTGACAGGAGAAACGATCCAGACTATACTGTTTTGCCTTGGGCTGCGTGATCTCGCTGTGCACGTAACGGCAATCGTACTGAGAACGATTTGGCGCCGGGCCACGATAAAAACATGACCATCCAAAAGAAAATTGTCCTCCTGCCGGGCGACGGCATCGGCCCGGAGATCATGCGCGCCGCGGTGCGCGTGTTGAAGGAATGCATAGCGGAATTCGGCCACGAGTTCAGCTTCGCCGAGTTCCCTTTCGGCGGTTGCGCCATCGACGCGACGGACGAACCCCTCCCCGCCGAAACACTCGCGGCTTGCCGGACCGCCGACGCCATTCTCCTCGGGGCCATTGGCGGACCCAAGTGGGATGCAGTACCCCTCGCCAGGCGCCCTGAAACCGGCTTGCTGGCGCTGCGCAAGGCCCTCGGGCTGTACATCAACCTCCGCCCGATTGATTTGCACGC
>Ga0182024_10008237_pt1 | contig 22098 bp, 19 predicted proteins | sample P32metaG_FD_120480 | JGI IMG/M metagenome (GOLD analysis project Ga0182024, IMG submission 120480) | Permafrost microbial communities from Stordalen Mire, Sweden - P3-2 metaG (Illumina Assembly) | ecosystem: Environmental > Terrestrial > Soil > Wetlands > Permafrost | place: Sweden: Stordalen...
CCCAGACGCAGCGAACCCGGCTGGCAGTCGCTACTTCGACTGCGGCACCTGTGGGCCGCTCGGCTCCGGCGCAAAGGCCGGATTCGAGCCTGCAGGCAGGCTCGGGATGCCTTTCTGCAACTGGTTGAGCAGGCCGCCATTGCCGGGGCTCAACGGCGCCGCCGGCGGCGGACTGCCGGCCGGGCCGGGCGGAGCCGGTGCCGCCGGCCCTGATGTATTGATGATCGAGACCGACCGGTGCTCGTAACTCGCCATCCAGGACAACGCGAGGCTGGTGACGAAGAAACCGGCGGCCAGCACGGCGGTCGCTCGCGACAGCGCATTCGCCGTGCCGCGACCCGTCATAAATCCACTGCTCGAGCCGACCAACCCGCCGCCTTCGGATTTTTGCAGCATGACGACGCCAATCAGGGCAATGACCAGCATAAGATGGATGACAACAATAACAGTAAGCATGGAAATCCGCCTGCGGGTCCCGACGGGGATTAAGGCACCGCCCCCGCCTTCTGGCCTCGATATAGGAAGTTGCGGGGGGTCTCTACACGATCTGCGGCGGCATTTCTATGGCCGGCAATAAGAGGCATTCGGCCAGCCGCGTGAGGGCAGCCCCCTCTTCCAACGCCAAGCAACCCCGGGACTTGGCGGCAGGCCAAGGCTGCCGATCCAAGGCCGCCGCTACTTGTAATCCTTCAAGAAGGCAATGACGTCGGCGATGTCCTGGGGGTCGTTCAGGCCGCCGAACGGCATGCGATTACCCCTCACCTTGGCCTGTGGGTTGGCCAGATAGTCGCGCAGGTTGGCGTCGTCCCAGACAATATTGGCGTGCAGCATGGCGTTGGAGTAGCGGAAGTCGGGAAGCGACCCGGCTTTGCGACCGTAGACGCCGCGCAGCGACGGCCCGATGGCGTTGGGCTTTTCGCTATGGCAGGCGGCGCAGGTCTGGAAAACGATCTTGCCGTGGGCGGCATCGGCCGCGCCGGCCACCGACGCGGTGAGCGTCAAAGCCAGCGCGACGGCGATCCCCGGCACAATGACATTATGCATGGACGAGCGGCCCCGGATTTTTGAGGTATTGGCTGGTGATGGCGTTCGCCGACCACAGCGCGAGCGCGCCCACGGTGCCGGTCGGATTGTAGCCGTGCTGCTGCGGGAACACGGACGCGCCCTGAACGAACAGATTGTGCGCGTCCCACGCCTGCAGATAGCGATTGACCACACCCGATTTCGGGTCGGCGCCCATCATGGTGCCCCCGGTATTGTGCGTCGATTGATACGGCACGACGCTGAACGTCTTCGGCCGCGGGTGCATATCGTAATGGGCCGGGTTCATCGCCTTGATCACGCTCTCGAGCTTGGCGAGCAGGAAATCCGACATTTTGAATTCGTTGTCGGGCGGATTGTAGGTCAGCCGGATCAGCGGCCGGCCCATCGCGTCCTTATAGGTTGGATCGAGGTCCATGAAATTGGCACGATTGGCATAGACCGAGCCCTGCGTGTTGAAGCGCGCGGCGTGGTTGTACCACTTGACGGTCGCACGCTTCCATTCCGATCCCCATTCCGGGGTGCCGTGGGGCACGGTGCGGCCGGCAATCGGCGGCGCGCCGGCAGTGTTGCAGGCGATATAGCCGCCGCCGAAAAAGCCCAGGCCGCCGTGATTAAAATTCTCGCCGTTGAAGTCGTCGATGCACGTGCTCATTCCCGCTGAGCCCCAATACGGATTGAGCTCCTTGTCGGGGAAGAAAGCGCTGGCGCCCGCTTCGAACTGATAGGCGTAGTTCTTGCCGACCAGTCCCCTGCCACTGTCGCGGTCGTAGGGCTCGCCGATGCCGGCGAGCAGGAGATGCTGGACATTGCCGAATACGAACGAAGACAGGATCACGATGCCGGCCGGCTGCTCGTATTCCTCGCCGGTGCGCATGTCGGTGTAGGTGACGCTCACGACTTTCTTCGCCGCCTTGTCGTAATTGAGCTTGGTGACGAAGCAGCGCGCGCGGAGCTCGAATTTCGGATCGAGCCGGAGCGCCGGCAGGATCGTCGAATTCGCCGACGCCTTGGCGTTGGTCTCACAGGCGATGCGATTGCAATAGCCGCAATATTCTTAGGCGCCGAGCGCCACACCTTCGGCATTGGTGTAGGGCGAGCTTGCGATCGCCACCGGCGCCGGGAACGGATGATAGCCGAGGCTCTTGGCCGCGTCGGCGAACATCAGGCCGGCATTGCTCGATTTGATCGGCGCGTTTGGATATTCGTTGGCGCGGGGGCCTTCGAAGACGTTGCCGCCTGCGATCTTTCGGCCGTCTAAATTCCCGGCCTTACCGGACACGCCGCAGATCTTGTCGAACTTGTCGTAGAACGGCTCCATCTCGTCGAAGCTGACGGGCCAGTCCTGGATCGTCATGTCGTCGGGGATGGCGTTTGCGCCGTAGCGTTCCACCAGCGACGAACGAATGCGGAAATCGCTCGGCAGGAAGCGCCAATGCAGCGCCCCCCAATGGATGCCCGATCCGCCAACACCCTCGCCGGGCAGGAACGCGCCGATGCGCCGGATCGGCAACGCACGCTCGTTGGAGAAATTACGGAAGGTGAGCGTGTCGATGGAATTGTCCATCATCAATTCGAGACGCTGCGCGTACCGAACTTCGTCGCGCACCGATGGCAGGATGAAGTCCTCGCCCGGAATGCGGTCGGGACCGCGCTCGAGCGACACCACGTTCAACCCCGCCTTGGTCAGTTCGCGGGCCAAGATCGCGCCGGTCCAGCCGAGGCCGACGGTGACCGCATCGACGTCTTTCAATCGCGTCGTCATGTTCGCCTCCCGCTACGAAAAATCCGCAATCGACTGCGGCTCGGCGACGTAACGCTTGTCGCGATATTCATCGATCACCTTGGCGTAGGTCGCCGGCAAGCCCGGGAAGCCGAGCATGCGCCAGGACACCTTGTTGCGATTGCCGCCGTAGATCGGGTCGGCGAAGAAACCCTCCATGGTGATGGCGTGCAGCCGGCCGAAGAAGGCCTTGGCGTTGAAGTTGGAAAAGTCCGCCTTGCCCTCTTCCATCGTTTTAAGCGCTTCGACACGCTTGTCCGGATCGAGCCGATCGAAATCGCGGCCGTAAGTTTTGCGCGACCAGTCATTGGCGGCGGCAATGCCGGCGGAGAAAAATTCCGCGGGCGTCAGCGGCAGCTGATAGCCCTGTTCGGGCTTGGCCTTGAAATAGGGGCCCGAGCGATAGCTCTTCGCGCCGCCGCCCCAGGCGCTGGCGAGCTGCCGGTCGATATAGGTCCCACAACCGCAATCGCCGCCCGAGGGCGACAATTCATCCGCCGGAATCAAGGTATCGGCCGCAGCGACGACGAAGGCGTGCTCGGTTTCATTGAGATAGAGGAGTGGCTCCGGTTGCGCCGGCGCTGGCACCGCGGCGGCCGGGCTTTGCGGATCGGCGGCGGCCAACGGCACGTTCTCGGCAAGACCGGCCGCGACTGCGGTCCCCGCCAGGCCTGCGCTTAATAGGAATTTGCGGCGCGGAATCGTTTCGTCGGCCATCGCGTCCTCCCCTTCATGCGCAATGCGCATGCGAAACGTGTTCTTTCCGGCGAGGATAAACCAGATTCCGCGTGCGCGGGAGAGGCCTGTGCAGGCACTGCGCGTTGCGCCTCTACTTCCCACTCCGCAAGCATCGTCGCGATGAAGAATCCGGCGCCGGCTTTGCTCAGCCCGGCTCCATGCCCTTCGCTTTAAGCACGGTCGCAGCAGACGGCGCCGTGAGGAACTTGATCAGCGCCTTGGCAGCGCCGGCATCTTTGCTCTCCGCCGCTACCGCGCCGGACAGGACCAGATAGGACTGGAAGTCGGCGGGCACCGGGCCAGCGAGTTGCGCGCCGGATACAGCGACGATTTCGCTGAGGGGTGAAAGCGCCAATTCGACGTCGCCCTTGGCGGCGGCCTCCGGTGCGCTGACCTGCAACAGCTTGATCTTGGGCTTTACGTCGTCGGCAATGCCAAGCTTGGCGAACATGGCTTCGATGCCGGCCCGGCTGGCGCCTTGGCCGTTAAAACCGATCGATTTTGCGTTGAGCAGAGTGCGCTTCAAGGCGTCGGCCGTCCCGACGTCCGGCTTCGGCGCACCGGCGCGCACGGAAACGCCCAGAGCGGAGCGCGCGATCACGGCGCGGGTCGCGGGGTCGACTTTGCCGGCCGCGGCGAGCGCGTCCAGCAACGGCGGAGTAACGATAGCGACGTCGAAAGCGGCGCCTTGATCGATCTGCGATTTCATCGCGGCGGCAGGACCGATGGTGAAGACGAGCTTATTCCCGGTCGCTTTCTCAAATTGCGGGCCAAGCTCGTCGAGCACGGCTTTCAAGGCTGTCGAACTGAAGACCTTGATATCGGCGGCCTGCGCTTGCGCCGCCGCCACGGCCAAGATCAAACCAGCAAGCGCGGCGATCCCGCGACGAATTCCCATGGCACCCTCCCATTCGCCGGTTTCAATGACCGGCTATGGGGAGCAAGCTTAGCGATAGATGCCGGCGATGGCCAGGAACTCGGCCGCATCGAGGCTGGCGCCGCCGACCAACGCGCCGTCGACATTATCGACAGCCAGCAATTCTTTGGCGTTCGCCGGCTTGACCGACCCGCCATAGAGGATGCGCACGTCGTGTCCCGCCGCGCCGAAGCGCACGCACAAACGGGCACGGATGAAATCGTGGATGTCGCCGATATCGCCCGGCGTCGGCGTGTGTCCGCTGCCGATCGCCCATACCGGCTCATAGGCCACGACGATATTTGCCGCCGCGTCCGGATCGGTTTCCGGCAGCGATCCGTCAAGCTGCCGGCTGACGATGTGCCTGGTCTGACCGGCATCGCGCTCTTCGCGCGTCTCCCCGACACAGACTATCGCCGTGAGGCCGGCACGGTGCGCCGCCAGCACTTTGGCGCGTACCAGCGCATCGCCTTCGCCGTGATCGCGGCGGCGCTCCGAATGGCCGACGATCACGGCTTGCGCGCCGGCGTCACGCAGCATTTCGGCAGAGATGTCGCCGGTATGCGCACCCGAAGCGAGCGGATGGCAATCCTGGCCGCCAATGGTAACCGCGGTTCCGTTCGCAGCTTTGCCGAAGCGTGCGATCAGCGTCGCCGGCGGGCACACCATGACGTCGACCTTGGCCGAGCTTTGCGCGAGCGACCGCGCGCCGGCGATGATTTTGTCCAATTCGCCGACCGAGGCCAAAAGCCCGTTCATTTTCCAATTGCCTGCGACCAGGGGACGGCGCGCCATCGTTTCGGCTCAAAAGAATCGGGAGAGTGCCATGCGACAAAGAGGCGTTAGCAGAGCCATTGCACCCGGAAAAGGGGCGTTTTAGCAATAAAACCCGTCGGTTGCGGCGAGCGCCCACGCTCCTTATAGTGCGCCGCCTTCCGCCATTCCGACAGTCTGGACGAGCGTCTGACCCATGTTGCGCGGCATCCGCAAAGTTTCCGAAAATTGGCTCGGCCGCACCGTCATGGCCGTGGTCATGACCACGCTTGCCGGCAGCTTTGCGATTTGGGGCATCAACGACATTTTTCACGGCTTCGGCCAAGGGACCCTGGCGAGCATCGGCAAGACCGAAATCTCGACCGATCAGTTCCGGCAAACCTACAACGATCGCTTGCAACAGATCGGCCGCCAGCTCGGTCATCCGCTGCCGGCCGACCAGGCCAGCGCGCTCGGCCTTGACCGTCAGGTGCTCGGTGAAATGATCGCCCAGGCCGGCCTCGACCAGCTTGCGAAAAAGATGGGGCTCGGCCTTTCCAATGCCGAGATATCCCGCAACATCACCTCCAATCCGCAGCTGCAGGATCAGCACGGTCAATTCGACCCCGCCCGGTTCGATATGGTGCTGCACGACATGGGTATGACCCAGCAGAGCTTTCTCGCGGCGCAGCGAGAGAACGTGTTGCGCCGGCAGCTCGTCGACACCGTTTCCGGCGATGTCACGCTGCCACAGGCCTGGCTCGACGCCATCAATCAGTTCCAAAATCAAGCGCGCAGCATCCAATATGTGTCGCTCGGATCGGCACAAGCCGGCGACATCCCGCAGCCGACCGACGAACAGCTGAGCAAGTATTTCGACGATCGCAAAATCCTTTTCCGGGCCCCGGAATACCGCAAGATCGATACCGTCACGGTGACGCCGGCGGCGCTGGCGCAATGGATGCAGATTTCGGACGACGACGTCAAAAAAGCCTATGACGAGCAACACGCAAGCTTCGTCACGCCGGAGAAGCGGCATGTCGAGCAGATCGTGTTTCCGCAAATGACGGATGCGCAAGCTGCCACCGACAGCATCAAGAGCGGCAAGAGCTTTGCCGATCTTGCCAAGGAACGCGGCCTGAAACCGCAGGACATCGATCTCGGCACCGTGGCCAAGGCGAGCATGGTCGATCCGAAAGTGGCCGACGCCGCTTTTGCGCTCAAGGAAGGCGAGGTGAGCGGACCCGTGCAGACCCAATTCGGCGCGGTGCTGGTCACCGCGCTCAAGATCGAGCCGTCAACGACAAAATCCCTCGCCGAGGCGACGCCGCAGCTGCGCAGCCAGATCGCGCTCGATCGCGCCAAGAAACAAGTTCAGGACCTGCACGACAAGATCGAGGACGATCGCGCCGGCGGCAGCACGCTCGAAGAGGCGGCGCAGAAAGAGAAGCTGCCCGTCGTCACTTTCAACGTCGACCGTTCCGGCCGCGATCCCGACGGCAAGCTCGCCGTTAACTTACCGCATGGCCCCGATATCGTCAGCGGCGCGTTCGCTTCCGACGTCGGCGTCGACAACGACCCGATCGACGTCGACAGCGGCTATGTCTGGTATGACGTCGCTGCCATCACCCCGGCGCGCTACCGCACGCTCGAGGAGGTAAAGGGCCCGGTGACGCAGCGCTGGCGCGACGACGAGATCGCCTCGCGGCTCAAGACCAAGGCGGCCGATCTGCTCGACAAGCTCAAGGGCGGCGACCCGTTTGCTAAGCTCGCCTCCGGCGAAAATCTGAAAGTTCAAACCGCGAACGATTTGAAACGCGGCGGCTCGAGCGGCAACATTTCGCCGAATATGACTCAAGAGATATTCCACACCGCGAAAGACGGCTACGGCAGCAGCGTCGGCGCCAATCCGACGCAATGGATCGTTTTTCAGGTGACCGACATCAAGACGCCGAAACTCGATGCCAATTCGGCCGATGCCAAGCACATCGAGGATACCCTGCACAGTCAACTGGCCGACGATCTGATCGGACAGTATGTCGGTTGGCTCGAAACCAATCTCGGAACGACCATCAATCCTTCGGTGCTGGCTCAGGCGATGGGTAACGGCACGCCGGACACCAATTAAAAATGCATATCGAGCCTTTGGCGCAATCCTTCGCCACGCGTTATGCGGCCGGCGAGCCGCAGGTCGTGTGGACCACGCTGGTTGCCGATCTGGAAACGCCGGTCTCGGCTTATCTCAAAATCGCAGGCTCCCGGCCGGAAGGCCCGGCGCCGATGAGCTTTCTCTTGGAATCGGTCGAAGGCGGCGCCGTGCGCGGCCGCTATTCTATTATCGGTCTCGACCCGGATGTCATTTTCCGTGTCAATGGCAAGCACGCCGAGATCAATCGCACGGTTCAGACCGACCCGGCGGCCTTCGTGCCGGTCGAGGAGGCTTCGCTTGCCGCGCTACGCGCCCTGATCGGCGCAAGCGGCATCGCGTTACCCCCATCGCTACCGCCGATGGCGGCGGGCGTGTTTGGCTATCTCGGCTATAACATGGTGCGGCTGATGGAGGATTTGCCGTCGCCGGGGCCGGACCCAGTGGGCATTCCCGACGCCATCCTGCTGCGGCCGACGCTCGTCGTCGTGTTTGACGCCGTCAAGGACACGATGACCGTTGTGACGCCGGTGCGGGCGCATCCGGGCGTGACTGCAAAAGCGGCATTGGCGCGTGCTGTCGAGCGGCTCTCCGCCCTCGTCGACGCGCTCGATCGGCCGCTCGACAAATCGGCCACCGAGGTCGATGCCGGTTTGCTCGACGTCAAGCCGCGCTCGAACACCACGGCCGACGAATTCAAGCAGATGGTCATGCGCGCCAAAGACTACATCGCCGCCGGCGATGTTTTTCAGGTCGTGCTGTCGCAGCGCTTCGAAGCGCCGTTCAAGCTGCCGCCGTTTTCGCTTTACCGGGCGCTGCGCCGCGTCAATCCCTCGCCCTATCTGTTCTTTCTCGATTTCGGCGCGTTTGCCGTCGCCGGATCGAGTCCGGAAATCCTGGTCAAAACAAGTAACGGCGTCGTCACCGTGCGCCCGATCGCCGGCACCCGGCCACGCGGCGCGACGCCGCACGAAGATGCCGCGCTCGAAGCGGAGCTCCTGGCCGATCCCAAGGAGCGCGCCGAGCATTTGATGCTGCTCGATCTCGGGCGCAACGACGTCGGCCGTGTCGCCGAGATCGGCACGGTCGAAGTCACCGACCAATTCTTCATCGAGCGCTACAGCCAGGTGATGCACATCGTCTCCAATGTCGAGGGCAAATTGCGCCGCGACCGCGATGCCATCGACGCGCTCGCCGCCGGCTTTCCCGCCGGTACCGTATCGGGGGCGCCGAAGGTGCGCGCCATGGAGATCATCGACGAATTGGAAAAGGAAAAGCGCGCGCTCTATGCCGGCTGCGTCGGCTATTTCTCCGCCGGCGAGGAAATGGATACTTGCATCGTGCTGCGTACCGCGCTGATCAAGGACGGCACCATGTATGTGCAGGCCGGCGCCGGCATCGTCGCCGACAGCGACCCCGGCTTTGAACAGCAGGAATGCATCAACAAAGCCGCTGCCTTATTCCGCGCCGCCGAAGAAGCCAAGCGCTTCGCTTCCGCCGCACGGCGCGGGCAGTAGCGTGGTTTTGGATTGGCGGCGCGCGCGGTCTTGCGGCCGTTTCGAGATTCGGCGAAGCCATCACGCAAAAAATTGCTACACCGCCAAGTTGTTCTCAATTAGACTGGCTACTCATTTTCACAGGTGCAGACCAATGTCATCGCACTGCCCGGCAACACCGTCGGCGACGGCAGCTCGGTCGAGATCAAGGCCGCCTGGAAGATTCTCAGCGCCGCCGAGAAGAAATCCGGCCGCTTTCACACCACGCAGGCGCTGATCCAAGGCTCGTTGACGCCGGTGACCGTCGGTCTCGTCGGCTTTCACGCCTTCATTTCCAGGGGCGACCAGGGTGGATGGGCGACGTTCGCGCAGGTCGACAATGCTCCGGTGCAAGCACCGGTCAAGAGCGGCACCTTCAACTTCTTCAATCCCGCATGCAAAGGGCCGGCCGATATCACGACGACTTGTCCTTATAACGTCAAGGATGCCGATCCCGGCCAGGTCGTGCAGATCACGCCCGACGATGCCACGGCCGACCGCCTCAACGCCTACATGCATACCTTGCTCAAGCAATATGACCCGAAGTCGCCGTGGCAATATTACAATCTGGTCAATGTGCAGTGGCCAAAAGTGCCGGTGCCGCTGTCAAGCCTGAAGGCGCCGGTGACGCAGCCACTGCCTGACGGCACCCCCAATGACCCGACCCTGGTCAATGCCGTGCTCGAGACATTCCTGCAGCAAGCCAATGTCGGTTGCATCGAGTGCCACCAATACGCAGCCACGGCGGCTTCCGGCGGCAGCAAGCCGACCAACTACGCCGGCTACAGCTTCATGTTCGGACGCGCCAGCACGCCGCAATGACGGCGACTGCCCTGCCTGACCAAATTACGCCGTCGCACCGGGCCCCGAAATTGCCCCTTGAGGGCATTTGCCGAGGATGATCATGCCGAGTACCTCGTCCTTGGTGACATCGGCGATCCGTGCCGTGCCGACAATGCGTCCGTTCTTCATTACGCAAATCCGATCAGCCAGATCGAAAACGTCATGGATGTCGTGGCTGATCAGAAAGATGCCGATGCCGTCGGCTTTAAGCTTGCGGACGAGTTCGCCGACCTGCGCGGTTTCCTGCGGTCCGAGTGCCGCCGTCGGTTCGTCCATGACCAGAATTTGCGCCTTGAACAGGATCGCTCGCGCGATCGCCACCGATTGGCGCTGCCCCCCGGAGAGCGCTCTTACGGGATCCTTGAAGCGCTGGAAGTGCGGGTTGAGACGGCCGATGACCTTGCGCGCTTCCGCCTCCATAGCGACGTCGTCCAATGTGCCCCAGGCCGTTTGCAATTCGCGGCCGAGAAACAAATTGGCTGCGGCGTCGACATTGTCGGCCAGCGCCAGCGTCTGGTAGATCGTTTCGATGCCGTAAGTCCTGGCGTCGCGCGGATTGGCGATTGTCGCCTCCTCGCCACGAATGATGATCGTTCCGGAATCGCGCGTCAGGGCGCCGGAGAGAATCTTGATCAGCGTCGACTTGCCGGCGCCGTTATGACCGACGAGAGCCATGACTTCGCCGGCGTAAAGATCGATCGACGCCCCATCGACGGCGCGAAGACCGCCGAACGAGAGTGAAATGTCGCGCATCTCGACCAGCGAGATGCGCGCAGCCCCCATCTCGTGCTGTCCTGTCATGACGCGCTCCGGCGCCGATAGACGGTGTCGAGCCACACCGCGGCGACCAAAACGACGCCGACCACGATGCTTTGCAGCGGCGTATCGACACCGAGCAGCACCATGCCCGACTGCAACGACTGCATGAGCACGGCGCCAAGCATCGCTCCAGGTACGGTGCCGACGCCGCCCGCCAGTGACGTGCCGCCAATGACCGCGGCCGCGATAACCAAAAGCTCGGCAAGCGTGCCTTCCGAGCTTGTGGCCGCATCAAGCCGCGCGATCGAAACAGCCCCGGCGATGGCCGTGAGCAACCCCATGAGCATGAAGACCTTGGCGATGACCCAGCGGGTGTCGACCCCGGCGAGTTCGGCCGCCTCCGGATTGCCGCCGATCGCGTAGACATAGCGGCCGAAGCGCGTTCGCCTCGCCAGGAAACTCATGGCGACTCCGACGCCGATCGCGATCAGGACGGGAATCGCGATCCCATGGGAGATAAAAAGGCCGCCTTCTGGAAGCGCAATATGGTTCGCTTCCGCATAGCGGCGTACGCTGCCGATCGGCCAAGGATAGGCATTAGCGATCGCGACGGCGGCGAGGATGATTACGCAGGCAGCGCCGCCGAGAGAGATTTCCTCCGCCATCGGTCGAACCGGAAAATGAAATCTTTGGCGCTGGGCGCGGCCGTGCGCCAGCAACGCAACCACTGCCGCGCAGGCAGCCAAACCTACAATCCAGCTCCAGAAAGCGCCGATCGAGCCCTCCGGGCCGCCGCCCATGAGCTTGAACGTAGCGTCCAGCGGCGCCACGGTCTGACCGCTCGTCACCCACCAGGCCGCGCCGCGCCAGACCAGCAAGCCACCAAGCGTTGCGATGAAGGATGGAATGCCGAGATAAGCGATCAGAAATCCTTGAATACCGCCGAGGAACACACCGAGCAGGAGCCCAACCGCCAGCGTCAAAAGCCAGGTCGCCGGATGTTCAAAGCCGAGCAGTCTCGGCAGGAGGTTGGCCTGGGTGACGCCCATGATCATCCCGATAAAGCCGAGCATCGAGCCGATGGACAGATCGATATTGCGCGTCACGATGACGAGCACCATGCCGGTCGCCATGATGGCGACAGACGATGACTGCACCGAGAGATTCCACAGGTTGCGCGGCGTGAGGAACAGACCGCCCGAAAGCACATCAAAGGCGGCCCAGATCAGCAGCAGCGCGCCGACCATGCCGAGCATCCGGATGTCGAGTTCCGTGGCTTTTAGAAATAGTGCAAGTCTCGATCGAATCATGGTCTAGCGCGCGATCAACCGCAGACCTTGACGGTGCCGGGCTTGACGCCCTGGCAGACTTCTTCCCTCTTGATCCACCCCGCATCGATGACGAGGTTGAGGTTATCTTTCACGATCGGGATCGGGGTGAGGAACAACGAACTCATCTCGACTTTCCGCGGACCGCCGGCGAATTTCACCGCGCCGGGAATTGCGCTCATCGTCTTGCCGTCCGCCAAGAGCAAGGCGACTTCCGCCGCCTTCCTGCCGAGCTCTCGCGCGTCCTTCCACACCGAGACGGTCTGGGTGCCAAGCGCGATGCGGTTGAGCGCGGCATGATCGCCGTCCTGGCCGGAAACCGGCACGGCGCCGCCCATGCCTTGCGCAGAGAGCGCGGCGATGGCGCCGCCGGCAGTGCCGTCGTTGGCGGCAACCACCGCGTCGACCTTGTTGTTATTCTTGGTGAGGATCTGCTCCATGTTCTTCTGGGCGTTGGCCGGCAGCCATCCATCGGTATACGATTCGCCGACATTCCTGATCTTGCCGGCAGCGATGGCGTCTTTAAGCACTTCCATCTGGCCGGCGAACAAAAAATCCGCGTTCGGATCAGCCGACGAGCCTTTGATAAAGGCGTAATTGCCCGCGGGCTTGAGCGCGAACACGGCGCGGGCCTGCAGGCGTCCGACTTCCTTGTTGTCGAAGGTAATATAAAACGCGTTCGGATTTTCGATAAGGCGGTCATAGCCGATCACCGGGATGCCCTCGTCGACCGCTTTTTGCACCGCCGGTCCGATGGCCGAGGCGTCTTGGGCCAATACGATCAGTACGTTGGCGTTCTGCGCGATGAGGCTTTCGATGTCAGCCAATTGCTTTTGCGCGGATGATTGCGCGTCGGCGGAGATATACTTGTCGCCAGCCGCCGCAATGGCGGACTTCATCGCGGCTTCGTCGGTTTTCCAGCGCTCTTCTTGGAAGTTCGCCCAGGAAACGCCGACAATCTTTCCCGCGGCTTTGGCGTTGGCGCCACACACCAGTGATAATGCGGCGCCCACCACTAAAGCGGCTGCGAACTTCGTCATAATGCCCTCCCCTGGACCGCCGCGGCGTTTGCACCCAAGACCGCCGCTATCGAGGCTTTTTCGCGGGCATAGAAATACTGCCGTTTATCCGCTATTGTAAACGAACGGCATCGGGACGAGGGTCATATTGAAAGGAATGCACTTGAACGGCGGCGCGCCGTCTCGCCGCAGCAAAGCCGGATCTGGTCGGGTCGAGCCCAGCCTCGTCCGCGCCAGCCGTCGAATTGTCAGGCCCCAAACCAGTCGGGGTGCTCCGTAATCGCCATGACGCCACATGCGAACATCAGTACGCAGATGGTCCAGAGCAGAAGCGAGACATAGCTTTCATCGGTCATGATGAGCGCCGATGCAATCCACGTGCCAAATTGGGCCTCGTCTTGCTCTCAGCATTGAAGCTGTGAGCTAAGGCCAAATCGATCAAGACCCGTGCGGCTACGTATTTCCCGCAACTGATTAAAATACGACAAAGTTCCAAAGATTTTATTGCCGCCGCGCGACATCGCAGCGACCAGCCAGCCGCGCCTCGCCGGCAGTCGCACTACTTCACGTTGGGATAAAGACCCGACTCTTTCACCGCGGCGAGACCATCGGCGCGATCGTCGACGAGCTCCTTGGCAAATTGGTCGGGCGCGCTGAACACCGGCGCCAAACCGCGGCTAAACAGAAACTTCTCCTGAAAATCGTGCTTACCACCGATCGCGGCGATTGCCTCGTACAGCTTGTCGACGATCGGCTTGGGCGTGCCGGCCGGCGCGAAAATGCCGAAAAAGGTCGCCGCAATGTTCTTGGTGTAGCCGACCTGCTTGAAGGTCGGAATATCCGGCGCCAGCGGCGAGCGCGTATCGCCGTCGACGGCAAGGCCGATGACTTTGCCGGCGCGGATGAACGAGACCAGGTTGCCGATACCGAAAATCGCGATTTGCGTGGTGCCGGTAAGCATGCTGTTGACGGCGTCGCCGCCGCCCTTGAACGGCACGCGCACGATGTCGGTGCCGTTCGTCTTATTGAATTCCTGCATGAACGCGACCTTCGACAGCGAAGGCGCCATATAGTTGAATGCGTTGGGCCTGGATTTGGCGAGCTTCGCCAGATCGGAGAACGATTTGACTTTCAGCGAGGCGTCGACCGCAAACACCTGCGTCAGGTAATAGGCTCTGGTGATTGGCGTCAGGCTCTTCGCCGGATCGAAATCCGAGTTCGGCTGAATGATCGGGTTGATGGTGACGGTCTCGCCGGGAAGGATGCAGATAGTGTAACCGTCCGGCGCCGCCGCTGCGCAGGCCTGGGCGCCGATCGTGCCTTCCGCACCGGCGCGGTCCTCGACCACGATCGAGGTGTCGAGCGCGGGACCGAGCTGGTCGGCAAGGCCGCGCATGAACAGATCGCTCAACCCCCCTGGGCCCTGCGACGCGATCGCCTTGATCGGCCGCGTCGGATAGTTCTGCGCCACCGCAGGCAGGGGCAGCAGAGTGACCGCAAGCAGTGCGAGAATGGGGCGGCGCATGTGACTTCCTCGGCGATAATTTATTGTCGTTGCGGCAGAGAATGCCGCACGATGCCACGGGCGGGCAAGCGGCTTAAGCGCGCAGATGGCTCGGCGTTGCGCAGCAACGCGGCGCGTAAACAGGGAGGAAAAGCGTGGTGGACTATCCGATGAAGGTCGAACAAGGGATCACGGTGCAGATGCGCGACGGCGTTCGCATCTCACTCTGCGTCTATCGCCCGGATGCTCCCGGCCGCTTTCCGGCACTATTCGCCGCCTCGCCCTATCAATACGAAATGGACGACGTGCCGGCCTATCCGCTGTTCTTGTGGCGTGAGACCGGGCCAATCGAATGGTATGTCGGCCATGGCTACACCTACGTCCACGCCGATGTGCGCGGCTCGGGCCGCTCCGACGGCGAATTCGAGTTCATGGGACTCAACGAGCAGCAGGACTACGTCGAGCTGATCGACTGGATCGTGAAGCAGCCTTGGTGCAACGGCCGCGTCGGCGGCATCGGCCAGTCCTATTACGCGATGGCGCAATGGCTGATGGCGACCTACAACCCGCCGGGCCTCGCCTGTATTGCGCCCTATGATGGCTTGGTCGATCAGTATCGCGGCTCGAACTATCACGGCGGCATCTACTGCTCGTATCGCTCGGTCTGGTACACCTCGTTGCGCGCCGACAACCAGCATCGGCTCGCCGGCCGACACGGTCGACCACCAATGAAATTCGACCTCGTTGGCGCCATTGTCGAGCATTCGCTTGACGACGAGTTCTGGCGTCAGCGCTCGCCCTATTGGCGGCTCGATCAGATCAAATGCGCCGTGCTGTCGATCGGCCATTGGGGCAAAATGGGACTGCACTTGCGCGGCAACATCCTCGGCTACGAGGAGGTCAAGGCGCCGAAAAAGCTTGTCGTTACCGGCGCACGAAATACGTTCGAAGCGCACCGGATGTTCGACCAGATCGAATTCCACGAAAAAGAGCTGCTGCCGTTCTACGATCTGCATCTGAAGGGCGCCAATAACGGCTTCATGGACGCCGAACCGGTGCGGCTCTACGTGCGCGGCGCCAATTGCTGGCGGGCGCCGGAGCAATGGCCGCCGCAGCGCGCAGCCGCCTTCACCTATTATTTGCGCAAAGGTCCCTCCGGCAGCGTCGCCTCGCTCAACGACGGCGGACTGTCGACCGAGAAGCCGGCGCCGGACGAAGCGGCGACGAGCTATACCTATCCGGATTGGGAATGGGTCAATGGCGTCGCGGTCATCGGCCCCGACGGCAGGGTCGATCCACCGCGGCGCGTGCTCACCTTTACCACTGCGCCGCTCGCCGAGGATCTCGAAGTGGTCGGTCCGATCGTGCTGAAGCTTTATGCATCATCGACGGCGATCGATACCCAATTCATCGTCAAGCTCACCGATCAGCATCCGCAAGACGCCGCGGCGCGCGCCAAAGGCGAACAGCCGGGGTATACGCCGGTGTCGAAAGGCTGGCTGAAGGCTTCGCATCGCGAGAAGGATGCGACGCGTTCAACGCCGCAGCGACCGTTCTACACCCACACCAATCCACAGCCGCTCACGCCCGGCGAGATTTACCCTTTCGACATCGAAGTGCTGCCGATCGCTTATCTGTTCAGGAAGGACCACCGTATCCGCCTGGAACTCGCCAACGGCGACTCGCCCGCGACCGACGGGGTATTCTCACATCCCTATCACCCGTCGCTGATGGGAACGGACACTATCCATCACGACGCGACGCACGCGTCGGCGCTGGTCCTGCCGCTGATGGAAACCGAATGATCGGACAGAGGCGCCGGGCGCAGTCACGCAGCGCGATCGAACTTCTGCTCAAGCGGCTCGTGCTGGAGTTTGGCCTGCCTCTTCGCTGGCGCCGTAAAGACGCAGCCGCAACATATCCACGCCACCATGGCGGCGAAAATGAACCAGAGCACCACATCGACAGCCATGCTGTCCTCCATGGCCGCCCCCGGCTTATTGATTCAATCATGCGCCGGTCGGAACAGTTCATGGCTAAATGTCGCAGGACACTGACATTATTGTCGCAGGATAAGTGGCGGCGACATTTCCACTCAGCTATTGCCCGCCTCCAGCGGCCACAGCCAAAGACGAAAGCCGCCGGACTGACCGGCGGCTTCGTTGATCAAAATCCAGGCATACCAACGCGTTGCGCGCTGGCAGAGCCGGCGCGCAATCCTATGGGTACGGTAAATACGATCGTCGTCGCTATGAAGCGCCGGCGCGCTTCAGATCACTTCGGCATCGGCAGGACGAGCGCGTAACAGGCTGAAGATACCGATCCGTCGAGGTTATAGCACGACACGCACTTGCAGCCGCTGTCACCGGCGCACGAAGCGATCATCTTGTGATTCAGCATGATTCGCGCGTGGTTATTCACGGTCGTTCCGACGGCACAAGCCGGCCAAGCCGCGAAGGCTGATCCGGAAAAAGCAACACCTGACAACGCGAGCGCAAGCCCAACCGAAAGTCCGAAACGGCGCATAAGTCCCTCCACCTCTTGAAAGACACCCTAGGAAGCAGCCCCTGGGGGAACACGACACTTTCACATACTGGAACACGCCGCGCAAGATTGCACCGTCACAATGCGTAGCATTTTTATAAGATGTCCGATGGCTTTCAGCCACTCGGTGCACGCGTCGCTGCAACCATGGCGGTAAAGCGTTACGGCGATGGCAATGGCGCCTGTCTCTCTAGCGCGCCGCCGCATCAACCGCCCAAGGCGACGAATTTGTAGCCGTCGCCCCAGCGCCGCACGCGTCCGAGCGAGGGCGCGGGGAAATGGCTTGCGCACATGATCGTTGGCTCCACGCAGAAGCGGTCGAAGATCTTGCGCCGCGTCACCCCGGCCTGGGACGAATCGTAGTCCGACATCATGCCGATGTTGGGGTATTTGCCCTGCAGCGGCGAATGGATCATGTCGCCGGTGATCAGCGCGTCCTCGCCGCTGCGGCCGACCAGTACAGAGAAATGGTCGATGGTATGGCCCGGCGACGGAACAAACCGCACCTGGTCGTTGAAGGCAAAGTCGCTTTTGACGACCTGTTCGCGCTTGGCGGCGACGATCGGAAGCACCGAATCCGTGATCCAAGGCACGCTTTGCGGATTCTCCTTTTCACGCGCGATCCAATGCGCGAGCTCGCGATCCGCCATGACGTACTTCGCCTTGGGGAAGGTCGGCACCCAGCGGCCGTTGTCGAGGCGGGTATTCCAGCCGACATGATCGCCGTGCAAATGCGTGCACATCACATAATCGATGTCGTTCACGGTGAGACCGACGCCGGCAAGGCCTTTCTCGAAGCGGTCGCTGTTCATCATGTTCCAGAATGGCCGCGTCGGCCGTGACTTATGATTGCCGACGCAGGCATCGATCAAGATGTTGTGGTGCGGCGTCTTGATGACAAAGCTTTGGATGCAAAGCATCAGCATGTTGCTGGCATCGACGAATGTCGGCTGCAGCCACGAGCGGTTCTCCTCGAACAGCTCTTTGGTTAGCGATGGGAAAAATCCAAACAGCTCGAAGAATCCGCCCTCTTGCTCGACGACCGGATGAATGGTGGCGTCCTTAAGCGTGATCGGCCAAGCTGCAGTCGACATCGGAGTGCTTCCTCGGGCTGGCGTTGTTCTGATGAATGTGGCTGGCGAAGCGCGGCAAGGCAAGTCCGCACGGCCAGCCGCAAAATCGCCATCTGCGATTTCATCTAAGGCGTGACAAGGCCGAGCGAGCGGAGATAGCCGGCGTTGACGTGAACGTTGCGGAATTTGGCGGCTTCGAGATACGCATCGAGAATGGCTTGCGCCTGATCGCGCGGCGGCAGCGATGGGTTCTCGGCACTGCCTGCCGCCGCGATCAGATCCCAGCCGGCCGGCTTCTGAATCGTGGTCACGGCAAGGTTCGAGTCGAGGTTCTTATAGGGCCAGAAAATCCAGCCGAAGCCGAAGCGCTCATTGAGCCGGCGGAATTTCTCGTTCCAGCCGTCATTGTACTCCCCGGTTTCGCCGATCAGCACCGGGACGTGCCAAAGATTGCTGAAATTGACGTAGCTTTGCAGCGCATCGCGCGTCGGGTTGGCCCAGAACTTGTGATAGGCATAGACCGCATTGCGGTCGAACGGCTGGCCGAACACGGCGAAGTTGGTGTCCCACTGGGCGCCGCCGAGCAGCACAACGTGATTTGGATCGACGCTGCGAATGGCCGTCACGATGTCGCGATAGAGCGGCTCAAGCCGGGGATTGAGATAATCGACGTCGCTATAGGGCGAGATCGGCTCGTTCATGAGGTCGTAGCCGAGCACGGCGGTTTGGTCGCGGTAACGCGCGGCGAGTTTCTGCCATAACGCGATGGTGAGTTCTCGGTAGCGCGGCACATAGAAGGTCATCGGAAAGCCGGGCCCGTCGTCGTGGTTGACCCCGGTCTGGCCGCCCGGCGCGGCGTGCAGATCGATGATCGCGTGCAGGCCGGCATCGCCGCACCACGCGATGAGCCGATCGAGCAAAGCCCAGCCTGGGCCGTCGAAGCGGTCATCGCTGGCCGACGCACCCGGCTCGACAAACAGCCGCCAATTCAGCGGCACGCGAACGGTGTTGAAGCCCGCCGCTTTGAGAAAATCGATGTCGTCCTTGCCGACATAGACATCGCGAAACTGCGTCCAGAAACGGTCCGCCGCCGCGGGCCCGATCAACTTCTCGATCACCGCGGCGATTTCCGTCGGACTTAGCGCCCGCTTGAATTTGAACATATAGCCTTCGGGCACCAGCCAATTGCCGAGATTGATCCCTTTGACGGCAAAGTCGGCGCCGCGGCCATCGACAAGCCGGGTGCCGTCGGCGTGAATGAAGCCCGCAGGCTCGGCCACCGCCCGTCCGCTTCCGGTCGACAACACGGCCGCAATCGCCAGCGCCCAGAACTGATGCCAAGCACGGGTGCGATTCTGCCCTGCTGTGTTGCGTGCGCTCATTGGCCGCCCTTTCCGGCATCATGTCGCGTCCGGCTGCTCGCTGCCAGATTTGTGCCAGGTCGCCCACCGTCGGCAACAGGGTAAGCCGCGAAAGTCGGTGACGCGTTTTCGCGATCATGCTTTAAGAAGCCACGCGCCGCCAATGGCGCGCCGAGCACAGCCGGGCCCTGCTCCGAACAGCGAGATCGATTGTTCATGTACGGCATGCCGTTATCGCAGGCGCTCGTGTTTATTATCGCGGTCATCCTGATCATCGCTACGACAAAGCGACGGTATCTTCATCCGTTTGTTGCAATCGTGGTCGTCGCGGCCGCGTTTGGCTATGTCGCCGGATTTACGACCTCCGTTCTGACGCAAAATTTCGGCGGCGGCTTTGCTGCGATGATGTATTCGCCGGGCCTGGTCATTATCGCCGCCGGATTTATTTCCGGTCTAGCCAAATCCACGATGGCGTCCGACGGGCTGGCGGCAAAGCTGGCGGATTGGCAAAAGCGCCGGCCGTGGCTCTCGTCCGGCAAGATCACGGCCTGTCTCGGCCTGGTCGCCGGCATTGCCGCGGTGCCAGCCTCCGCGTTTGCACTCCTCACGCCGCTCCTGCGGCCCATCGCCGGGGCGTCGGCGCAAAGGCACGAAAGCGGCACGATCACGCTGGCGCTTTCGATTTCGGTGAGCCATGGCCTCGTCTGGCTGGCTCCGGTCCCGATCGCTGCCGCGGCCATTCTTGGCGCCGAGTGGCAGCGCGTTGCTTTGTTTGGCCTGCCATTGGCAATTCTACTCAGCGGCTTTGGCGCGGTCTTTGCGCGGTGGCGGTCGACGATTAGTGCCGCTGCGGTTTCATCGCCGCCGGCGCCGGCGAGCGCACTTGAGCCTTCTTCACAAAAGCAGAGTGGATCGGCGCTCGTGCTCGGCCTGGCGATCGCCGTGCCGCTGCTGCTGCTGATGGTGCAATCGGTGGGTGACATTCCAAGCGAGCCTCTTGGCGGCGGACCAACCCGCGAATTGATCCTTGGCATCGGCCGTCCGCTTATTCTCTTCCTGGTCGGCGTCGGCATTATGGTCGCGGGCCATCCCCGCATGGGCTGTCGATGTCTTGGCGATTCTGCCTGGACGACGGACATCTTCGCCAAGGTCGCCAACATCCTGCTCATCGTTTGCGCCGCCGGCGGCTTACAGCGGATCTGTCAGGAAACCGGCATGGCGGAAATGTTCGGCGAGCGCCTCTTGGACTGGCATGTCGCGGCACTTGGCGGCGTGCTTGTCGCCTTTCTTATCGCCGCCGCGATCAAGACATTGCAGGGCTCGTCCCTGGTCGCCGCCATCACCGCCGCGGGAATGGTGCAGCCGCTGTTGCTGCCGCTTGGCTTGAGCGACCCGACTGGCAAAGCCCTCGCCGCGCTTGCGATCGGCGCCGGCGCCATGACCGTCTGCCACGTCAACGACGAGTATTTCTGGCTGGTCGCGGGTCGGGCCGGGCTGCCGCCGCTGCGCGCGCTCGGCACGATCGGTCTTGGAACGCTGCTGCAGGGCCTTATCGCCGCGGCGACGCTATGCCTTCTGGCGATGCTCTTTTCCCACGGCTGAACGGAACCGGCTCGCTCCGCCGTCCAATGTCTGGTACCTAAATTGCATATCGATTGGCGAAATCGTTACCGCCACCGTCCTGGGTAGCAATGACCTCTGGAAAATCTCCGCCACCGAGCGCCCAAGCGCCCAGTCCTTCCCGCCGGGAAATGATCAAATGGGCGGGCGCCGGTGCGCTGGCGGCGAGCCCCGCGGTGCCCGCGACTGCAAAGCCGATCCCACGCGCCGCGGGCGAACAGTCGAGCTCGCGGCTGGGCAAGCTTCCGCCGGATTTCCTGTGGGGCACCGCCACCTCGGCCTATCAGATCGAAGGCGCGTGGAACGAAGACGGCAAAGGCGAGTCGATCTGGGACCGGTTCGCGCATACGGGCGGCAAGATTAAAAACGGCGATGCCGGCGACGTCGCGCTCGACCACTACCATCGCTTCAAGGACGATGTGCAGCAGATCAAGGCGCTGGGCGCGCGGGCCTACCGCTTTTCGATCTCCTGGCCGCGCATTTTCCCGCACGGCGCCGGCGACGCCAATTCCAAAGGCCTGGATTTTTACGATCGTCTCGTGGACGATCTGCTCGACAATCACATCGAGCCGTTCGCGACGCTCTATCACTGGGACCTGCCACAGGCGATGCAGGACGCCGGCGGATGGGAGTCTCGCGATACGGCGGTCGCCTTTGCCGATTATGCCGGCTTGGTCGGTGCCAAGCTCGGCGACCGGGTTGGACATTTCTTCACGGTCAATGAGCTCCGCACGTTTGTGGAATTGGGTTACGGCGCGGGCGACTTCGCGCCAGGCCTGACGCTGCCGCCCGCGCGCCTTAATCAGGTCCGCCACCATGCGGTGCTCGGCCACGGTCTTGCGGTCCAGGCGCTGCGAGCCACCGCGAAACCCGCGGCCAAGGTCGGGCTCGCCGACAACATCATGGCCGCCGTCCCGGTGATCGAAACGCCGCCGCATATTGCCGCCGCTGAGCGCGCCGCGCGCGAGCTCAACGCCGGCTATCTCACGGTCATTCTCGAAGGCCGCTACACCGATGCTTTCCTGGCGGCGGCCGGCGCCGATGCGCCGCAATTCACCGACGCGGATCTGCGGGCGATCGCAAGTCCGCTCGATTTCGTCGGCATCAATGTTTACACGCCGACTTATGTGCGCGC